>Cebus_capucinus_imitator_PRJNA485217_SSR024__coassemble_864_pt1 | contig 63828 bp, 54 predicted proteins | sample Cebus_capucinus_imitator_PRJNA485217_SSR024__metabat2_low_PE_009 | metagenome-assembled genome bin Cebus_capucinus_imitator_PRJNA485217_SSR024
ATCTCGGCGGGGGCCTCGGTGAAGCGGTAGCCGTCGTAGCGCTCCTTGAGGGCGGCGCGGCACTCCTCGACCGTGAGGCCCAGGCTTTCGGCAAGGTACTCCACATCCGGGGCGAGCGGGCCGTCCAGCTCCTCGGCGGTGATGCCGCAGACGCCCGCGAACTGGGGGAGCATGCTGATGTTGAGCAGGTTGTTGAGCTCGGAGAAGATGGAGAGCTGGCCGAACTTGGTGATGCCGGTGATGAAGAGGAAGGCGAGGTTGGCCTCGCTCTTCTTGAGCGGGCTGTAGAGCTCGCGCATCGCCTCGCGGAAGCGCTCGATGGCGAGGCCGCGGAAGAGGTCCCTGCGGCCCCGGAAGTAGGCCTCCATGGTGGAGACCGGCAGCGTCTTGCCGAAGCGGCGCGTTCCGCATGACGGGACCGCCCGTCGTCTTGCGGGCTCGGTTATACCCGGCGAACCGATGGCGAGCTCCGCCCCGATGGCCCGCGGACATTTGCCCGGGGAGAACGTCCACACAGGCGGGGACCGCCGATGTCGACCCTCGTAGTGTGGACAATCTCCCCGGGCACCTGTCCACCCGTGCGAGAGCTCCTCTAGCGCCCCGCAACCACCATCCAACCGTGGACAGTTGCCCCGGGAGAATGTCCACACTCGAGGCGTCCAGGGCCGGGGCCCTGGGCACCTTCATCGAGCATTACAATCGGGAGAGGCCGCGCAACGCCTGCGGGGGCCTGCCCCCTATGTCACGCATCGTCGGTGTCAACAACCTATTGGCACTAAACACCTAGCGGTGTCGGTCTTCTTTCAACCACCTGTCGAACGTGCTCACGCATACTCCCAAGCATGCCGCCGCCTGGCGCCGCGCCAACTCCCCCTTGAGGTACCGGGCCCGAATGACGGCGTAATGACCAGGGCGTTGCTTCCGAGGCCTTCCCAGATGCTTTCCGCGCGCCCGGGCGGCAGCGATACCCTCGGCCTGACGCTGCCGGATATTCTCACGCTCAACCTGCGCCACATAGCTCAACAACTGAAGCACGATGTCCGCCACGAGCTCCGCCGTCACACCGCCCGGGCGCTCACGGGTGTCCAAAAGCGGCATATCGAGCACCACGAGCGCAACGCCGCGTTCCCGCGTGAGGTACCGCCACATGTCCAGGATCTCGTTGTAGCCGCGCCCCAAGCGATCGATGCTCTTCACCGCGAGCGTGTCCCCATCTTCCAAGACGTCCAGCAATTGCCGCCATTCAGGGCGCTCAAAGCTCTTTCCGCTCGCATGGTCGATATATATCAGCTTCGGGGCCACTCCAAAGGCCTCCAAGGCCCTCAGCTGCCTCTCGGGGTTCTGTTCCGCGGTCGACACCCGCGCATAGCCGTACATAGTGCCCATTGCGCCTCCCACCTCACATCGCATGGAGCCCATTCTGTCAGGCTGGCGGGGACGCTGGCGCGATGGGCTGCGCGAGACGGCATGAAAAAGGGCCCCGCGAAAAGCGAGGCCCTTGAGACGCTTTAGGTTGGAACCTAGAGCTTGATGTCAATGCTGACGCCGGCGGGAAGGTCCAGGCGCTGCAGGGAGTCCACGGTACCGGAGGTCGGATCGAGGATGTCGATCAGGCGCTTGTGGGTGCGCATCTCGAACTGCTCGCGGGAATCCTTGTCCACGTGCGGGGAGCGGATGACCGTGTACAGGTTGCGCTCGGTGGGCAGGGGAATGGGGCCGGAAACGCGGGCGCCGGTCTTCTGGGCGGTGTCGACGATCAGCTTAGCGGACTGGTCCACGACCTGGTGATCGTATCCCTTGAGACGGATGCGGATCTTCTGGCTAGACAACTTCTACCTCCAAAGGTGAATGAGTGAAAGGGATGGGACCCGGACTTAGGCGTTGCCGCCGGCCTTGCTGACGACCTCGTCCGTAACCGACTTGGGAGCCGGCTCGTAGGAGTCGAACTGCATGGTGTAGGAGGCACGGCCCTGGGTCTGGGAGCGGAGGTCGGTAGCGTAGCCGAACATCTCGCCCAGGGGCACCTTGGCGCGGATGACCTTGTTGCCGGAGCGGTCCTCCATGCCCTCGATCTTGCCGCGACGGCCGGACAGGTTGCCCATGACGTCGCCCATGTACTGCTCGGGGGTCTCGACCTCGACGGCCATGCAGGGCTCGAGCAGGATGGGGTCGGACTTCTTGAGGGCGTCCTTGATGGCCATGGAACCGGCGACCTTGAAGGCGGCCTCGGAGGAGTCGACCTCGTGGTAGGAGCCGTCGAACAGGGTGACCTTGACGTCAACGACCGGGTAGCCGGCGATGACGCCGGTGTTCAGCGCCTCCTGGATGCCCTTGTCGATGGACGGGATGTACTCCTTGGGCACGACGCCGCCGACGATGCCGTTGACGAACTCGTAGCCGAAGCCCTCCTCCATCTTCTCCAGCTTGATGACAGCGTGACCGTACTGGCCGCGGCCGCCGGACTGGCGGACGAACTTGCCCTCGGCCTTCTCGACGTCGTGGCCGGCGGCCTCGCGGTAGGCGACCTGGGGCTTACCGACGTTGGCGTCGACCTTGAACTCGCGGAGCAGACGGTCGACGATGATCTCGAGGTGCAGCTCGCCCATGCCGGCGATGATGGTCTGGCCGGTCTCGTGGTTGGTGTGCACCTGGAAGGTCGGGTCCTCCTCGGCGAGCTTGGTGAGCGCGAGGCTCATCTTGTCCTGCTCGGCCTTGGTCTTGGGCTCGATAGCGATGTCAATGACGGGGTCGGGGAACTCCATGGACTCGAGGATGATCTCGTGGCCCTCGGCGCACAGGGTGTCGCCGGTGGTGGTGTTCTTGAAGCCAACGGCGGCCAGGATGTCGCCGGTCTCGCAGGAGTCCTGGTCGATACGCTCGTTGGCGTTCATCTCGAGGATGCGGCCCAGGCGCTCGCGCTGGCCGGAGGTGGCGTTCACCACGTAGGAGCCGGCCTCGGCCTTACCGGAGTACACGCGGAAGAACGTCAGCTTGCCGACGAACGGGTCCGTGGAGATCTTGAAGGCCAGAGCGGAGAACGGGGCGTCGTTGGAGGCCTCGCGGGAGTCGGTCTCGCCGGACTTGGGGTTAGTGCCCTCGACGGCGGGGACGTCCAGCGGGCTCGGAAGGTAGTCCACGACGGCGTCGAGCAGCTCCTGGACGCCCTTGTTCTTGTAGGCGGAACCCACGAGGACCGGGTTGAGCTCGTTGGCCAGCACGCCCTTGCGGATGGCGGCCTTGAGCATCTCGACGGTGATCTCCTCGTCCTCGAGAACGGCCATCATGAGCTCGTCGTCGAACTCGGCAGCGGCGTCGAGCAGCTCGGCGCGCTTCTCGGCCACGACGTCGGCGAACTCGGCCGGGATCTCGTCCATGGGCTCGGGGTAGGTCATGCCCTTGTCATCGGCCTTGAAGTCCCAGGCGGTCATGGTCACGAGGTCCACGATGCCCCAGAAGTTGTCCTCGGCGCCCATGGGGACCTGGATGGCCACGGCCTTGGCGTTCAAGCGCTCCTTCATGGTCTCGATGGCGTGGAAGAAGTCGGCACCCACGCGGTCGTACTTGTTGATGAAGGCGATGCGGGGGACGCCGAAGTTGCGGGCCTGGCGCCACACGGTCTCGGACTGCGGCTGCACGCCGGCGACGGCGTCGAAGACGGCCACGGCGCCGTCGAGCACGCGCAGGGAGCGCTCGACCTCGGCCGTGAAGTCCACGTGGCCCGGGGTGTCGATGATCTGGATGCGGTAGTCGGAGCCGTCCTTCTTCCAGAAGCAGGTGGTGGCGGCGGACTGGATGGTCACGCCGCGCTCCTGCTCCTGCACCATGAAGTCCATGGTGGCAGCGCCCTCGTGCACCTCGCCGATCTTGTGCGTCTTGCCCGTGTAGTACAGGATGCGCTCGGTCGTGGTGGTCTTGCCGGCATCGATGTGGGCCATGATGCCGATGTTGCGGGTATCGGAAAGCTTGTACTTGGACTTAGCCATGTGTCGAATCCTTCCTCAGGCTTACCAGCGGTAGTGGGAGAACGCGCGGTTGGCCTCGGCCATCTTGAAGACGTCCTCGCGCTTCTTCACGGAAGCGCCCACGCCGTTGGAGGCGTCGAGGATCTCGTTGGCCAGGCGCTCAGCCATGGTCTTCTCCTTGCGGGCGCGGGAGAAGTTCACGATCCAGCGGATGGCGAGCTGGGTGGAGCGGCGGGAGTTGACCTCCATCGGCACCTGGTAAGTGGCGCCACCGACGCGCTTGGGCTTGACCTCGAGGGTCGGCTTGACGTTGTCCATGGCCTTCTTGAAGGTGGCCAGGGCGTCGCCGCCCTCGACCTTGGAGGCCACGATGTCGAAGGCGCCGTAGACCACGCGCTCAGCGGTGGCCTTCTTGCCGTCGAGAAGGATCTTGTTGATGAGCTGGGTCACGAGGCGGTTGTTGTAGACGGAGTCCGGCTGGACCTCGCGGCGATTAGCGGATGCACGACGCGGCATGAGTTATCTCCTCTGTTCGAGAATGGTGAAACGAATCGTAAGGTGGCTCGGCTACTTCGGGCGCTTGGCGCCGTAGCGGGAACGAGCCTGCTTGCGGTTGTTCACCGGAGCGCAGTCGTAAGCGCCGCGGATGATCTTGTAGCGCACACCAGGCAGGTCGCGGACACGACCGCCGCGGACGAGCACGATGGAGTGCTCCTGCAGGTTATGGCCCTCACCGGGGATGTAGGCGGTGACCTCGATGCCGTTCACGAGGCGCACACGGGCGACCTTGCGCAGAGCGGAGTTCGGCTTCTTGGGGGACGTGGTGAACACGCGGGTGCACACGCCGCGCTTCTGGGAGTTGTGCTGCAGGGCGGCGTTCTTGGACTTCTTCGGGCTCGACTGACGGCCCTGGCGAACCAGCTGGTTGATAGTAGGCAAAGCTAACTCCTTTTCGATTTGCTTCCAGCCTTATAGTTGTGCAACGGCTTGATAGGGGGAGTCAGCATCCTCCCACGAATCATGCAGTTCGCAACTTTACGCGCGACGACCTGAGGTGTCAACAGACCACGCCACCGGGCGTTTCCATTAATCAGCCGAATAGCACGAACTCTCCATATAGAAGAAGGGGCACCCGGAAATCCGGATGCCCCTTCCCTCTTTCGCAATGCAAGACGCGCGATGCTACTCGGCGGCCTCGGCGGTCTCCTCGACCTTCTCGACCTTGGCCGGAGCGGCCTTCTTGGCCTTCTTCTGCACGGGCTCAGTCACGAGCTCGATGATGACCATCTCGGCGTTATCGCCCTTGCGGGGTCCGAGCTTCATGATGCGGGTGTAACCGCCGTCACGGTCGGCCCACATGCCCTGGGCGGCCTTATCGAAGATCTCGGCCACGAGCTGCTTGTCGCCGAGCTTGGCGATAGCGAGGCGACGGGAGTGCAGGTCGCCCTTCTTGGCCCAGGTCACGATCGGCTCGGCGTAGGAACGCAGGGCCTTGGCGCGGGTGATGGTGGTCTTGATTCGATCGTTCTCGAAGAGCGCCTTGGCAAGGCTCTTCTTCATGGCCTTGGTGTGGCTGGCGTCGGTGCCGAGCTTCAGGCCCTTCTTCTTGTTGTGACGCATGGTCGTTCTCCTCTAATGCACGAGCGCTTAGGCCTTGAGGCCCAGGCCCATGGATTCAAGCTTGTCCTTGACTTCCTCAATCGACTTCACACCGAAGTTGCGAATGTTGAGCAGGTCGTTCTCCGAGAACTCCACAAGCTGGCGCACCGAATGGATGCTCGCGCGCTTGAGGCAGTTGTAGGAGCGCACCGAGAGGTCGAGGTCCTCGATCTGCTTGTCGAGCTCAGCGTTGTCGCTGGTCTGCTCGGGGGCGAAGATCGAGATCTCCTCCTCTTCCTCAGGGGCATCGGCGAGGTTCATGAAGGCGGCCATGTGCTGGTTGATGATGTTGGCAGCCTGCACGACGGCGTCACGGGGGGTCATGGCGCCGTTGGTCTCTATCTCGAGCACCAGGCGGTCGTAATCGGTGTGCTGGCCCACGCGGCAGGCCTCGACGAGCTTGGCGCAACGATGGACGGGCGAGAACAGCGAGTCGACGTTGATGATGCCGATCGGGTCGTTGTCGCGCTTGTTGCCCTCGGCGGACACGTAACCGCGGCCGTAGCCGATGCGCATGCTCATGGTGAGGTGGCCGCCCTCGGTCAGGGTGGCGATGTGCTGCTCGGGGTTCACGAGCTCGAACTCCGACGGGATGAAGAAGTCAGCACCGGTGACATCGCAGGGACCGTCGACCGAGATGGTGGCCGTGGCCTCGTCAGTGGTGCCGAGCGAGCGGAACACCAAGCCCTTGACGTTCAGGACGATATCGGTGACATCCTCGACCATGCCCTCGATGGCCATGAACTCATGCTGAGCGCCATCGATCTGGATCGCCTCCACCGCGGAGCCCTCCAGGGAGGAGAGCAGAACGCGGCGCAGGGAGTTGCCCAGCGTATCGCCGTAGCCGCGCTCGAGCGGCTCGACGGAGACGCGGGCACAGGTGTCGTTGATCTCCTCGACCTGAACCTGCGGCCTAATGAATTCTGACATGTATTACCTCCAGCCTCAGCAGCCCGGAACGGACTACTTAGAGTAGAGCTCAACGATGAGCTGCTCTTTGATGTCGCCGCTGATCTGCTCGCGGGCGGGCAGGGAAATGACGTTGCCGGAGAGCTTCTCGATGTCGACCTCGAGCCAGCCGGGGACCTCGAAGCGCTCGGAAGAGATGAGGGCCTCCTTGATGGGCAGAAGATCGCGGAACTTCTCGCCCACAGCCACGACGTCGCCAGCCTTGACCTGGTAGGAGGGAATGTCAACGCGCTTGCCGTTCACGGTGAAGTGACCGTGGCGCACGGACTGGCGGGCCTCCTTGCGGGTGCGGGCGAAGCCGAGGCGGAACACGACGTTGTCGAGGCGGGACTCGAGGATCACCAGCAGGTTCTCGCCGGTGATGCCGGGACGCTTGCGGGCGCGCTCGTAGTAACCGCGGAACTGCTTCTCCAGAACGCCGTAGATGAACTTGACCTTCTGCTTCTCGCGCAGCTGCATGCCGTACTCGGATTCCTTGCGACGGCGCTTGGGCTGGCGGATAGATTCCTTCTTGCTGCTGTAACCCAGCTCAGTGGGATCGATCCCGAGCTGACGGCAGCGCTTAAGAACAGGAGTCCTGTCGATTGCCATAGTGTATCGATCCTTTCAGTTACACGCGGCGACGCTTCTTGGGGCGGCAGCCGTTGTGCGGGATGGGGGTCTTGTCCTGGATGCTCGAGACCTCGAGGCCGGCGGCCTGGAGGGAGCGGATCGCGGTCTCGCGGCCCGAACCGGGGCCCTTCACGAAGACGGCGACCTTGTGCATGCCGTGCTCCATGGCGATCTTGGCGCAAGCCTCGGCGGCCATCTGAGCGGCGAACGGGGTGCTCTTGCGGGAGCCCTTGAAACCGACAGTGCCGGCGGACTTCCAGGCAATGACGTTACCCTGGGCATCGGTGATCGAGACGATCGTGTTGTTGAACGTAGAACGGATGTGAGCCTGGCCCACGGAGATGTTCTTACGGTCCGAGCGCTTGATGCGGGAGGCGCCGCGGACGTTCTTCTTAGCAGTAGCCATCTAAGCGCTCCTTTTACTTCTTCTTCTTAGCACCGATCTGACGCTTCGGGCCCTTGCGGGTACGAGCGTTGGTGTGGGTGCGCTGGCCGCGGACCGGCAGGCCCTTGCGGTGGCGCAGGCCACGGTTGCAACCGATGTCCATGAGGCGCTTGACGTTCTGGGTGCGCTCGCGACGCAGATCACCCTCGACCATGATGTGGTTCTGGTCGATGTAGGCGCGAATCGCGTTCACCTCGTCCTCGGTGAGGTCCTTCACGCGAGTGTCGGGGTTGATGTTGGTCTCCACGCAGATCTTCGTGGCGGTAGTGCGGCCGATGCCGTAGATGTAGGTCAGACCGATCTCGACGCGCTTCTCGCGCGGAAGGTCGACACCATTGATACGGGCCAACTTAGGTCTCCTCTCTTAGCCCTGGCGCTGCTTGTGACGGGGGTTCTCGCAGATGACGAGGACCTTGCCGTGGCGCCGGATGATCTTGCACTTATCGCACATCTTCTTGACCGAAGGACGTACCTTCATCGTTCTTCCTCTCGGTAGTGCTCAAACTACAAAACAGTCGGAATGTTATCTACTCGCCCAGCCGCAGGCGTTAATACATAAGCGGCTAATGTGCGCACCTTCCCAGCTGAGCGGGCCGGTCAGGTATGCGCGGGGTGCTCTCGCCTACTTGTAGCGATAGGTGATGCGCCCGCGGGTCAGATCGTAGGGAGAGAGCTCCACGACGACCTTGTCGCCCGGAAGGATGCGGATGTAGTTCATACGGATCTTGCCCGAGATGGAGCACAGGACCGAATGACCGTTCTCGAGTTCCACGCGGAACATGGCGTTGGGCAGCGGCTCGGTGACGGTGCCCTCGAGCTCGATAGCGTCTTCCTTCTTCACAAGCAATCATCTTTCTCTAGACAGAAAACGACAGCAACATTGGATGATACGACAATTGCGAGGGGTTTCACAACTTGAACAGATTTGGGCAGCTCAGCCTACAGCTTGCCGCCCTCGAGCGAGCACCAGGCTCCGTCCTCGTCGGCTGTGAGCACCACGGGGCCGTCCTCGGTGATGGCGATCGTGTTCTCGTAGTGCGCGGCGGGCAGGCCGTCGCGCGTGGACACGAGCCAGCCGTCGCGACCGGTCTTGACCCGGGGGCTCCCCATGGTGATCATCGGCTCGATCGCGATGACCATGCCGGCCTCGAGCTTGATGCCGCGCCCGGCCTTGCCGTAATTGGGGACGTTGGGCTCCTCGTGCATCACGCGGCCCACGCCGTGGCCCACGTAGTCGCGCAGCACGCCGTAGCCGTTGGACTCGGCGAGCTGCTGGATCGCGTGGCCGATGTCCCCGATGCGGTTGCCGGGGACGGCCTGCTCGATACCGGCCTTGAGGCAGTCGAGCGTGACCTCGCAGAGCGCCCGGGCCTCGTCGCTGGGCTTTCCGCAGAAGAAGGTCCAGGCGTTGTCCCCTACCCAGCCGTTCACGATGGCGCCGGTGTCCACCGACAGGATGTCGCCGTCGCGCAGGATGATGTCGGGGTTGGGGATGCCGTGCACCACGGCCTCGTTCAGGCTGGCGCAGATGGTACCGGGAAAACCGCAATAGCCCTTGAAGGCCGGGGTGCCGCCGTGCATGCGGATGATCTGCTCGGCGAGCTGGTCGAGCTCGAAGGTCGACACGCCCGGGCGCACCATGGCCCCAACGCGCCGGAGCGCCGTCTTAGACAGCGCTCCGGCGACCTTCATCTGCTCGATTTGTTCCGCAGACTTGATTTTGATCATAGACCGAGGGCCTTCTTGACGTCGGCGTAGACCACCTCGACGTCGCGGTTGCCGTCGACGGACTTCAAGATGCCCTGGCCGCGGTAGTACTCCACCAGCGGACTCGTCGACTTCTCGTAGACGTCCAGGCGGTTCTGGATCGTCTCGGGCTTGTCGTCGTCGCGCTGGTACATCTCCCCGCCGCAGGTCGGGCACGTCGCGTCGGCAGCGGTTCCGGTGTGGCCGCAGTCGCGGCAGGTACGGCGACCGGACAGGCGCTCGACGATGACCTCGAAGGGCACGTCGACCAGCAGGGCACAGTCCAGCTCTCGGCCGAGCGCGGCCAGCTCGGTGTCGAGCGTCACGGCCTGCACGGTGTTGCGCGGGAAGCCGTCGAGCATGAAGCCGTTCTGGGCGTCGTCCTCGGCGAGGCGCTCCTTCACCAGGTCGATCACGAGCTGGTCGGGCACGAGCTCGCCGGCATCCATGTACTTCTTGGCCTGGACGCCCAGCTCCGTACCGCCCTTGACGGCAGCGCGCAGCAGGTCGCCCGTGGAGATGTGGGCCACGCCGAACTCGGCGACGAGGCGCTGGGCCTGCGTGCCCTTGCCGGCACCGGGGGCCCCGAGCAAAACGATGTTCATGACAGCGCTCCTCTCCTACTTGAAGAAACCGTCGTAGTCGTACATCTTGAGCTGGCTCTCGACCTTCGCGAGGGTGTCCAGCACCACGCCGACCATAATCAGCACAGAGGTTCCGCCGAAGGCCTGGATGAGCTGGTTGCTCGTGAAGGAGAACACGATGGACGGCACGATGGCGATGATCGCCAGGAAGATGGCCGAAGGCAGCGTGATCTTGTTGAGAGCGTTCTTGATGTAGGCCGCGGTGGCCTTGCCCGGACGCACGCCCGGGATAAAGCCGCCCTGCTTCTTGAGGTTGTCCGCCGTGTCATCGGGGTTAAACACCATGGAGGTGTAGAAGTACGCGAAGAACACGATGAGGACCACGTTCAGGACCCAGTTGAGCCAGCCGGTGGACAGCGCGCTCGCCACGGCCTGCACCCAACCGACGTTGGGGAAGAACACGGCAATCTGCGCCGGGAAGTACAGCAGCGCGCTGGCGAAGATGATGGGGATCACGCCGGCGGTGTTGACCTTGATGGGCAGGTAGGTGGACTGGCCGCCCATGATGCGGCGACCAACCACGCGCTTGGCGTACTGCACCGGGATGCGGCGCTGGCCGCGCTCCAGGAACACGATGAACGGGATCACGCACAGGATGATCACGAAGATCACCACGGTGACGATCACGTCGAACGTGCCGCCCTCGGAGCTCTGGAAGATGGCCTGCGGCAGCCCCGCCATGATGTTGGCGAAGATGATCAGGCTCATGCCGTTGCCGATACCGCGCTGGGTGATCAGCTCGCCGATCCACATGATGAGCATCGCGCCCGCGACGAGCGTGCCGACGATCATCACGTCGAAGATCCACTCAGGGGCGTCGGCGCCGTTGAAGCTGATGCCGAAGCTCTTGAAGAGGAACAGGTACCCGATGGAGTTCAGGATGGCCAGGGCCAGCGTGAGGTACCGGGTGTACTGGGTGATCTTCTGCTGCCCGACCTCACCCTCGCGAGCCAGCTCGTGCAGGCTCGGGACCACGGACTGAAGCATCTGGAGGATGATCGAGCTCGTGATGTAGGGCATGATGCCGAGCGAGAAGACCGACACATACGAAAGAGCGCCGCCAGAGAAGAGGTTCAGCAGCGCCATCGCGCCCCCCGCGACCGAATTGGCCGCATTGAGGGAAAGGCCCAGCATCCCCTGGAAGGGAATGCCGGGCACGGGAACGTGCGCACCGATACGGTACACGACGAGCATCGCGATGGTGAAGAGAATCTTTCCGCGGAGTTCCTTGATGCGGAATGTATTCTTCAGGCCATTTAGCACGGGAGCTCGACCTTTCCGCCGGCGGCCTCGATCTTGGCCTTGGCGGTAGCGGAGACCTTGTCGACCTTGACCGTGAGCTTCTTGGTGATGTCACCGTCGCCGAGCACCTTGACGGGCTCGTACTCGCTCTTCACGAGGCGGGCGGCCTTGAGGGCGGCACCGTCGACCACGGCGTCGGCCTCGAAGCGGGCCTCGAGCTCGGACACGTTGATGGCGGTGTACTCGATGCGGCGCGGGCTGCGGAAGCCGGGGAGCTTGGGCAGGCGCATCGCGAGCGGGGTCTGGCCACCCTCGAAGCCGGCGCCCTTGGTGCCGCCGGAGCGGGAGCCCTGGCCGTTCAGGCCGCGACCCGAGTAGGTGCCCTTGCCGGAACCGTTACCGCGGCCAACGCGCTTGCGGCGCTTGTTGGAGCCCTCAGCGGGCGTGAGATCGTGAAGCTGCATGGTTACTCCTCTACAATCTCGACAAGGTGCTTGACCTTGAAGATCATGCCGCGGACACCGTCGTTGTCGACGATCTCGCGCGTGTGGTTGATGCGGTGCAGGCCGAGGGCCTTCACGGTGCGGCGCTGGTCCTCCTTGCAGCCGTTGATGCTGCGGACCTGCTTGATCTTGATGGTGTTAGCCATGGTTAGTTCTCCTTACCGACGAACATCTCGGCAACGGTCATGCCGCGGCGCTCGGCGACGTCCTCGGGGCTGGAGAGCTCCTTCAGGCCCTCGGCAGCGGCCTTGATGATGTTGAGGCCGTTGGAGGAACCCAGGGACTTGGAGAGGACGTTCTTGATACCGGCCAGCTCGAAGAGGGGGCGCACGGCGCCGCCGGCGATGACGCCGGTACCCTCGACAGCGGGCTTGATCAGGATACGGGCGGCACCGAACTCGCCGATGACCTCGTGCGGGAGGGTGCCCTCGGCGGTCACCGGCACGTGGAACATGTGCTTCTTGGCGTCGATGCTGGCCTTGGAGATGGCAGTGGGCACCTCGGCAGACTTGCCCATGCCCAGGCCCACGTTGCCCTTGCCGTCGCCCACGACCACGAGGGCCACGAGGGACATGCGGCGACCGCCCTTGACGGTCTTGGCGACGCGGTTGATGAAGACGACGCGCTCCTCGAACTCGGAGGCCTCGCGCTGCTGACGTTGATTACGAGCCATTAGTCAATACCTCCTAGAACTCGAGACCGGCGGCGCGGGCGCCATCGGCGAGGGCCTTCACGCGGCCATGGTAGATGCGGCCGCCACGGTCGAAACGGATGGCCTTGATACCGGCCTCGAGGGCGCGCTGGCCGACGAGCTCGCCGATCTTCTCGGCAGCGGCCTTGTTGGAGCCGCACTGGCCCTTGAACTCGGCCTCGAGGGTGGAGGCGGACACCAGGGTGCAGCCCTTGGTGTCGTCCACGATCATGGCGTAGATGTTGGCGTTGGTGCGGACGACGCGCAGACGCGGACGGTCGGGGGTACCGAAGATCTTGCCGCGAACGCGACGCTGACGGCGCTTGAGGCCGGCCTGCTTCGCCTTTTGCTTGTTCATTGGAAACTCCTCTTGACGAGTCTGCCCACACCTGACGGGGTGCGGGACTTAGCGAAAGATCCGCGAATCTACTACTTGGCGGCCTTGCCGAGCTTGCGACGGATGTGCTCGCCCACGTAGTGGATGCCCTTGCCCTTGTAGGGCTCGGGGGCGCGCAGCGCGCGGATCTCGGCCGCGACCTGGCCGACCTGCTGCTTATCGATTCCCTTCACGTTGACGTGCGTGTTGTCGGGCACCTCGAAGGTGATGCCTTCGGGAGCGGGGTACTCGACCGGGTGGCTGTAACCGAGGGAGAAGTCGAGCGTGGTGCCCTTGAGCTGGACACGGTAGCCGACGCCGGCGAGCTCGAGGCCCTTGGTGTAGCCGGCGGACACGCCCTCGACCATGTTGGCGATGAGCGCGCGGGTCAGGCCGTGGCGGGCGCGGGTCTCGCGCTCGTCGTCGGGACGGGCCACGGTCAGCACGTTCTCCTCGACGGTGACAGAGAGCTTCTCGTAGATATCGAGGGCCAGGGTGCCCTTGGGGCCCTTGACCGTGACGTTGTTGCCGTTGACTGCCACTTCGACCCCGGCGGGAATCTGGACAGGCTTCTTACCGATACGAGACACGGTGATCTCCTTTCCTTCTACTCGCCGAATCGATTACCAGACGAAGGCCACGACCTCGCCGCCGATGCCCTTCTTGCGGGCATCGCGGTCGGCCATGACACCGTTGCTGGTGGAGATGATGGCGGTACCGAGGCCACCGCGGACGCGCGGCAGGTCGGCGGCACCGGCATACTTGCGCAGACCGGGCTTGGAGATGCGCTTGATGCCGTTGATGACCTTGGCCTTCTTGGGGCCGTACTTCAGGGTGATGTGGAGGGTCTTGGACGGGGTGGTGTCCTCGACGGAGTAGCTCTCGACGTAGCCCTCCTCACAGATGACGCGAGCGATCTCGACGAGCTTCTTGCTGCTCGGCATGGAGACCTCGGTCTTGTTCGCAGAGTTCGCGTTACGGATGCGCGTAAGCATATCTGCGATGGGATCTGTGCAGTTCATGCAGATTCTCCTTCGTTCTTGATGAACACGTGCCACGGTCCTCTCCCGCCCGTAGCGGTCGAGCCTGGTCTGGCACGTACTTCCATGCGTGCGGGTGCGGCGCGCAAGCGCCTATCCCCACGCGCTGGCAGTGACTTACCAGCTGGCCTTCTTGATGCCGGGAAGCTCGCCCTTGAGCGCCAGCTCGCGGAAGCAGACACGGCACAGGCCGAACTTGCGGTAAACCGAGTGCGGACGGCCGCAACGCTGGCAGCGCGTGTACTTGCGGGTCGAGAACTTCGGCTCGCGAGAGCACTTGACGATCATCGATGTCTTAGCCACTTATTCCTCCTCACATAGCTGTATGTGCACCCCGAGCAGGCGGCCCGCCCTTTGCGGACCGCCTGCTTTACCGGGGAAAGATTACCTACTTCTTGAACGGGAAACCGAACTGGTCGAGGAGGAACTTGGCCTCTTCGTCAGTCTTGGCGGTGGTGACGATGGTGATATCCATGCCGCGGGTGTGGTCGACGGAGTCGAAGTCCACCTCGGGGAAGATGAGCTGCTCGGTGACGCCCATGGAGAAGTTGCCGCGGCCGTCGAAGCTCTTGGCGGAGATGCCGCGGAAGTCGCGGATACGGGGGATGGCCACGGAGGTCAGGCGGTCGAAGAACTCCCACATGCGGTCGCCGCGCAGGGTGACCTTGGCGCCGATCGGCATGCCGGCGCGCAGGCGGAAGGAGGCGATGGACTTGCGGGCGCGGGTCACCATCGGCTGCTGGCCGGTGATGGTGCGCAGGTCGCGGACGGCGCCGTCGATGGCCTTGGAATCGGTAGCGGCCTCGCCGACACCCATGTTCACGACGATCTTCTCGAACTTGGGGATCTCCATGACGTTCTTGTAGCCGAACTTGTCATGCATGGCCTTCTTGACCTCGTCGTTGTACTTGGTCTTGAGGCGCGGGATGTACTTCTCTTCAGCCATGATCACTCCTTTGGGGTTTTAAGCACGGGGCGGTGGCGCGGGCCGGACGGCCGTTGCTGTCCTCGTGCCTCCTGCCGCGTGCATGCGGGCGATGGCTTGGGCCGGCATGACGATTGGCCGACAGGAGCCGGACAAAACACTCGGTATGATACGCGCTCGCGGGCGGCTACGCCAGAAAAACATAGGTACGGCCCGTAAATCCATAACTGGCGACACCCCTCCCCCTACCCTCGCCCCGCGTGCGATGGGTCAGTCGGGGACAGGGGATCATCGACTCAAAATAGGGCCTCGGGAGCGCGTCCCGGGGCCCTTGGGCGGCGTTCGCATGGCGCGATTAGAACGCGGGCAGGACGTCCTCGCCGTAGTTCTCCTCGAGGTAGGCCTTGAAGTCGTCGCTCTGAAGCACGTCGACGAGGGCCTTGACGGAGGCGTCGTCCTCCTTGTCCTTGGCGGTGCAGATGATGTTGGCGTACTGCTCGACGGCGGTCGAGCCGCTCTCCTCGTGCGCCAGGGCATCCTTGACGTGGTAGCCGGCCTCGATGGCGTAGTTGCCGTTGATCACGGCGAAGTCCACGGAGTCGAGCGTACGCGGCACCGCGGCGGCCTCGACCTCCTGGAACTGGATGTTGTGGGGGTTGTCGGCGATATCGTTGGGCGTGGCCTCCAGGTTCGCCTTGTCCTTGAGGGTGATCAGGCCCTGGTCCTGCAGGAGCAGCAGCGCGCGACCCTCGTTGGTGGGGTCGTTGGGGATGGCGATGGTGGCACCGTCGGCGATGGCGGCGAGGTCGCTGGACTTGCCGGCGTACACGGCCATGGGCTCGTAGTGGATCAGGCCCACGGAGACCAGGTCGGTGCCGTTCTCCTTGTTGTAGTTGTCCAGGTAGTTGATGTGCTGGAAGTAGTTGGCGTCGACCGCACCGGACGTGGTGTCGCGGTTGGGCTGGATGTAATCGGTGTACTCCTTCACCTTGAGCTCGATGCCCTGCTCCTTGAGGGCCGGGGCAGCGAACTTGGTGAGGATCTCGGCGTGCGGGGTGGGGCTGGCGGCCACGGTGAGCGTGGTGGCGCCGGAGGCCGCGGAGCCAGAGGCCGCGCCGCCGCCGGAGTTGCCGCAGGCGGTGAGGCCGCCGAGGGTGACGACGCCCAGGCCAGCGAAGGAGGCCTTCAGGAAATCGCGACGGGAGAAGCTGTTCATGGTTGGATCCTTTCGGTAAGGAGTTGAGAGGATGGTTGGAGAGGCATCCGGTGGAAGCCCCGTAGGGGTATTCGAGTTGTCACGAATCGACGCGAGCGAGGAGGGAGCACGCCTAGCGCGCGGCGACCGACGAAGCGAACGTCGAGGCGGGGCGCGCGGGCCAGCCCTACCGGTGGTCGATGCGGCGGGCGATCAGGTCGCACGCGCTCTGGATGAGCTGCACGAGCATGATCAGCAGCACCACGGTGGCGAGCATCACGGAGTCCTCGTAGCGGTAATAGCCGTAGCGGATGGCGATATCGCCCAGGCCGCCGGCGCCCACCGCACCCGCGATGGCCGTGTAGCCCAGCACGGCTATGAGCGTCACCGCCACGCCGCGCACGATGCTCGGAGCGGCCTCGGGAAGCAGCGCCGAGAACACGATGCGGGGCACCGAGGCGCCGCAGGCCTCGGCCGCCTCCACCGCATCGCGGTTGACCTCGGCGAGCGATTGCTCAACCATGCGCCCCACGAAGGGCGCCGTGGCCACCACGAGCGGCGGCACCACGCCCAGCACGCCGGTGGTGGTGCGCACCAGCAGCATGGTCACGGGCATGAGGGCCACGAGCAAGATGATGAACGGCAGCGAGCGGCCGATATTCACGACCCAGCCCAGCACGGCGTTGAGCGCCGGCATGGGACGAAGGCCGTCGGGGGCGGTGAGGTGCAGGACCACGCCCAGCACCAGGCCGATCGCGTAGGCGATGGCCGTGGAGGTGAACACCATCACGAGGGTGTCCGCGGTGCCCTGCGCGAGCAGGGCACCGTACTGGTCGATGAACGCGTTGACGCTAGGCATCCCAATCCACCTTTCCGAGCAGCACGCGGGTGGCCTCGGCGCGCGGGTCGGCGAACACGTCGGCCACCGTCCCGTTCTCCACCACGCGGCCGTCCTCCAGGACGGCGACGTTCTTGCAGATCTTCTCCACCACGTCCATGGAATGGGTGATGACCACGAGCGTCACGCCCGTCTCCTCGTTGATGTCGCGCAGGAGCTTGAGGATGGTGTTGGTGCTCTTGGGATCCAGCGCGCTCGTGGCCTCGTCGCAGAGGATCACCTCGGGGTCGCACGCGAGCGCGCGGGCGATCGCCACGCGCTGCTGCTGGCCGCCGGAGAGCTGGCTGGGATACGAACTTGCCTTCTCGCGCAGACCGACGCGCTCGAGCAGCTCCAGGGCGCGCTCGCGGTTCGCCGCGGTGACCTTGCCCGTGGCCGCCTTGAAGGGGAAACACACGTTGTCGAGCACCGTCTTTTGGGCGAGCAGGCCGAAGTTCTGGAAAATCATCGCCACGCGGCGGCGGTACCCGCGCAGGGCCGCGCCGGAAAGGCCGGTGATGTCCTCGCCGTCCACCACGATGGAGCCCGCGGTGGGGCGCTCCAGCAGGTTGATGGTGCGCACGAGGGTCGATTTGCCGGCGCCGGACATGCCGATGATGCCGAAGCGATCCCCGTCGGCGATGGTGAGGTTGACGTCCGTCAGCGCCTGTGCGCCGTTCGGGTACGCCTTGGAAACGTTTTGTATCTGAATCACGAGTGAAACTCCGCTCGATGATGATCGGGACGAGAAGGCGGGCCGCCTCCTGCCGAAGACGACCTAAAGAAGGCGCCCGGTCTCCGCATGCTCGCGACCTTCGCGCGGCATGACGAAGTGCCCGGGCGAGGGCATCTCCATGACCATCATCATGTTGGCGATATGTGCGGCAGTCGTAAACATAGGCTGCACCTTAGCACGAGGGCGCCGGGCTATGCAACACGAGACCCGTTCTGAAACATTTCGCCGGGAGCGCGACGCCGGCAGGCTACCTGAACAACTCCCTATGGAGCCGGCGATGGCGCTTGATGAACGCAGAGGTCCTGCGTTTGAGACGGTAACCGAACTTACCCCCGATGACGGGCAGGATCGTCTCCAGCTGGTCGTAATCGGCGAGCTGGGCATACGTGAGCTCCGCCACGGTATACCCCATGCTCTCCAGCGCCGCCGTGCGGCCGAAGCCCGAACGGAACCCCTCGCGATCCGCGTGGAACGCCTCGCCATGGATCTCGAGGATGCTCCCTCCGGGCCAAAGCGAGTCCGCGACGCACGAGCGGGCACCCGCCAGCCGGCGCGCCTCCTCCGGATACTCGATCCGGACGTTGAGTAGCGGCTTGGGCCAGCCCTCCCCTCCCAGGTAGGTATCCGCGCAGAGCAACAGGAGGGCGCGGACCTCGGCGGGAGACGCGGCCCCTTCGAGAGTGCATCCCAGGGCGCGGTCGACCACCTCCCCGCCCGGCATGCCCGCCACGCGCGCCCGCGCTTCGCGCAGGCGCTCGATGGTCGTCAGGGGCGGATGCTTCCAGATACCGCTCGGCGCTCCGAAACGGTCGTAGGCGGGCGCCCATTCCCGGGGCTCCCCCTCTTCGTCGTACTGGGAGACGACCCTCATCTGGGCATCCCGGTAGTGGGCGACGGCGCTGCGTTTGCTGGCCTCGGGGCCGATCGCGCCCCCGGCCTCCGCGAGCTCGAGAGCGCTCGCCAGCCCCGGCGCAGACGGGATCGAGCTGTAGATGCCGCACGCCTCGCACAAGTCGACCGCGACCCGCGCCGCCCCTCGGGCGGCCGCGTCATGCATGGCGGCAAGCTCCACGGGCAGCACGAACAGTCCGCCGCCGAGGTCCTCGAGCACCTCGGCGGGAAGCCAACGGGGCATATGACGAAGCTCGATGCCCGCGACGCCCCTGCGGTTCACCCCGCCCTCAACCAGCACCTGGATAGGCAGGGTGAGACCCTTCAAGGCACCCAGCCGGCGCCCATTCAGCACGTTCGCCACGCGATGCCGCGACTTTCCGTCCCCCAACGGCTCCGGCAGCCGATATTCCGCCGCCTCGCCGTGAACCGAGCCGGGAATTTCGCCCAAACACGCGTCTCGGAGCATCGGAGGCGTCCTCCAATATTCCCAAGCCGACCTACCCGTCAGGACCACCATCCGGACCACCCCATCTCTATTACCGATACTGGAGCCTGCCCAGCTTTTCCCGAGGGTGAATCACGCGGAAGGCCGAAACGAGCTGGCGAGCGGCGAGGATAGACGAATTCCCGGGTTTCTGTAGCCCTTCGGGTCGGAAAACGGACCGAATCCGTGGTCGTGGGACAAACCTCCCGAGATATGTACCAAATAAACGGGTGCGGGTGGGTAGCGGTGCGTTTTCGCGTCCCGTTTCCTGGGGAAATGCATCTTGTGAGGCCGGGTCTACTCGTGTGAGCGGCGTTATTTGGTACATATCTCAGGAGGTTTGGAAATCGACCCCTCAGCATGGACGGGCGCGTCGGGACCAGGATTGCAATCGGTGCGATTTTGTCGCTTAACTCGATATGCCGGACTTGGTGCTGAAGCAAGCCCGCCCAGGCAAGGGTCGATGTCGATGCAAACGAGCGGGGCGGCGGGTGTCGCACGACACCCGCCGCCCCGCTACCTCGCGTGCATGCGCCGCGGCGACCCTACTCGGCCGCGGGGACCTCCTCGGGGGTCACCACGTCCTCGATGCGCAGGTTGATACCGGCGACCTCCAGGCCGGTCATGGCCTCCAGGCGCTCCGTCACGCGCTCCTTGACGCCCTCGAAGATATCCGGAGCGTAGCAACCGTACTCGATGATAACGGAGATGTTGACCACCACGCGGTTGTCGTCGGTCACCTCGACCGAGACGCCCTTGGTGAGGTTGGAGGCGCCGAACTGCTCCTGGATGCTATGGAAGAAGTTCCCCTTCATGCCCAGCACGTGCGGCACCTCGCGCGTGGCCATGGCCACGATCTTCTCGATCACGCCATTGGAGTAGGTGAGGGAGTCCTCGGAGTCCTCCCCCGCCTCGTCCTCGACGGGCTCCTCGACATCCGCGCCGGTATCGGCATCGGTCTCGACCGCGGCGAGCGAGGCGTCGTCCTCGAGCTCGCCACCCACGGAAAGCTTCACGTTGTCCTTAGCCATGATGGCCTCCTTATCGTCGTTCAGGTCGATGCGCCCCTAGCGCCTACCACCGAAGATACGGCTGAAGAAGCCGTACATACCGCCCTCGCCGTCGCGCATCTGGCCGATCGCAGCGCCCACGCCCATGAAGATGGCGATCACGAGGGTGTGCCACAGGCCCACCACCAAGATGAGCACCGCGAGCACCAGCCCCACCGCGCTGTAGAGCACCGTATGGGGATGCGCGTCGGCATAGGCCCAGGCGCGCCGGCCCACGCCCTCGATGAAACCGATGGTGGCGTCCTGGAAGCGCCCGGCGTTACCCGCGACGCCGGCGGTGGCGCCGCCCTCCTCGGTCGAGGGCCCCGGGGCGGTCGGGGTGTCCTCGGGCTCCGGACCCTCCCCCGGGCGCTCGATCACCATCTGGGGCGCCTTGCGGGCATTCACGTCACTCACCGGGAACCTCCTTGGTCAACGTCACGGTCTTGGCGGGCAGAAAGCGCACGCGGCAGCTGGCGCACCCGGCGCCCAACAGCCGCTCGCAGGCGGCGTCGACGCGCGATTGCACGCGATGGGCGAGCTCGCGGGCCGACCCGTCGGAAAGCGCGATCGCCTCCACGCGGATGTCAACGCGCCCCGCCTCACGGCCGCGGGCGCGCACGTCCACGTCCTCCACGAGCACGTCGGGCTCGGCCGCGGCGGCGGTGCGGGCCGCGGAGGCCACGGCCGCGAGCGTCACCTCGATGTCCGCAGCGCCGCCCGGGCGCACGCTCTTGGGCGCGGGACGACTGAAGAGCACGAGCCCCAGCACGTAGAGCGCCTGGAGCGCGATGATCGCCAGGCAGGCCGCGATCGCCACGCGGAACGGCAGCATCCGCTCCAGCTCGCGCATGCGACCCGTGAAGGGGCCCGCGAGCGAGGCCACGTAGCTGCCGAGCACCATCAGGCTCGCGAGCAGGTAGACCACGGCGGCGACCTTCTTGAACGGCTTCATGCGTCCCCTTTCCCCGCGCCGGCCCTTCCGCCGCGGTTGCGCATTCCCGCCATTCTACCCAATCGGCCGCTTCCTCCACAAAAAAGGGGACGGGCGCGCCCGCCGGCGCCATGGCGCCGACAAGAACGCACCCGTCCCCGCTCGGACCGGTTGAGGGACCGTGGGGTCCTACTCCTCCTCGAGGGCGGCGATGACCTCGTCGGTCATGTCCATGGTGCTGTAGACGTCCTGGACGTCGTCGAGCTCCTCCAGGCGGTCGATGAGGCGCTGGACCTTCTTGGCGTCGGCGCCGGAGACGGCGGTGGGGGTGGTGGGGACCATGGTGAGCTCGGAGCCCTTGACCTCGATGCCCTGCTCCTTGATGGCGCCGGCCACGGCCATGAGCTCGTTGGCGGCGGTCCAGACGATCCACTCGTCGCCGGCGTCCTCGTAGTCGTCGCCGCCGGCCTCGGCCACGGCCATCATGAACTCGTCCTCGTCGCCCGCGGCGCCGTTGGACATCATGGTCTCCTTCTTGGCGTTCGGGTCGAGGATCTGCTTCTCCACCACGACCTGGCCCTTGCGCTCGAACTGGAACGCCACGGAGCCGGAGGTGCCGAGGTTGCCGCCCGCGTGGGAGAACGCGGAGCGCACGTCGGCGGCGGTGCGGTTGCGGTTGTCGGTCAGGCACTGCACGTAGAGCGCCACGCCCGCGGGGCCGTAGCCCTCGTAGTCGATGGCCTCGTAGACGGCGGCGTCGGCGCCGGTGCCGAAGGCCTTGTCGATGGCGGCCTTGATCTTGTCCTTGGGCATGGACTGGGCCTTAGCCTTGTCCACGGCCGCGGCCAGGCTGGCGTTGTTGTCGGGGTTGGGGTCGTTGCCCAGACGCGCCGCGACGGTGATGTTACGGCTGAGCTTGGAGAAGAGGGCGGAACGCTTGGCGTCCTGCGCGCCCTTGCGGTGCTTGGTGGTTGCCCATTTAGAGTGTCCGGACATGCGAACTCCTTCGATCACGCGAAAATCAGACGGTTTGCGATAATACACCCAACAAGCCCGCAGATAAAGCACCTCACCGGACATTCCACGCGGTATCGACCACGCGCCGGGGCGAGGGACCGGCGCCCCGTCGTGTGGGATGGAGGGCGGCTCCGTTCGCCGGGCGGTAGCGCGCGTTCGTCGGCGGGACCTTGCGCGGGGTGCGGACGCGTCCTAGCATGGTTATGGATTATCGGTATCCATCGGGCCGTGCGCCCCTAACCACGGAAGGAGGATGCGATGGTCACCATGACGCGCCGCGGGCTCCTTGCCGGTATCGGCCTCATCGGCGCCGCGGTCCTTTCCGGTTGCCAGAAGGCCGAAGACGATGGCTCCGCCCCGATTACGGGCGCCTCGGAGCCGCCTGTCTAGGTGGGCCCCACCTACCACCTAACATAGCCTTGGAACGAGAGGCGCCTCCCCGAGCCGGGAGGCGCCTCTCGCGTTCCATAGATGGTCGGGGCGGGTTCTCGGGTCGGGGCGGGTTCGCGGGTCGTGCCCGCCGCGGGAGAAGGCCGCACGGCGCGTCCTGGGCCGCACGGCGCGGCCCGTCGCCACGACGCCGGCCCGAGGCCAGGCGACGGCGGGGCCGCCTGCACGGAAGCGGCCCCGCCGCCCTCGCCCCGGCCTCACCCCTCCCGGGGAGCCGCCCCGCTCCCCAGCGGGCGCGGGCTCGCCAGCGCCGTCACGCAGGCGAAGGGCAGGCTCACGATCGCCGGGTACAGGTAGCGCATGTAGGTCGAGCCGTTGCACGGGCCTATAAGGCACACCGCGAGCACGCCCAGCAGAGGAACCATCAGCGCGAGCGAGCGCCACGCCCTGCCCCGCAGCAGGTAGACGCACACGATGACGAGCGTCCACACGTAGGTGGCGCTGGAGAGCGCGAGCGAGGCGAGCGGCACGCGCTGCACGGCCACGCGGTAGAGCGTGTTGAAGTGATCCGCCAGTCGGCTCAGCGCGCCCTCATCGTGATGGAAGTCGAAGTAGCGGACGTTCTCCTCCCGCCGCATGATCTTCTCGCTCGAGACGGTGCTGTAGAAGAACGCGCTCTTGGAGCTCGGGTAGAAGTACCCGTAGTAGTTGTTGATCGCGGCCGAGAGGTAGGACTCCGGGTCGCGCGCGAGCTGCGCCGCCCACACGCGGAAGTACGCGGCGAGGTCCTCGGCGGTGGCGTCCTCGTTGAAGCCGTTCTTGACGGCGTCGGACTTGTCGGGGTCGTAGCGGGCGGCGAGGTCCGCGTAGCCGAGCACGCGGTCGATGACCTCGCGCTCGCCGTCCGTGACCAGCCCGTCGTCCGTACCGCCCTCGATGCCGGCATGCGCGCCGTCGTGCTTCTGGACGTAGCGCGCCGTCTGCTGGAAGGGGATGGAGAGGGCCTCGCGGCGGCTGCCGGGCGTGATGTCGAGCGCCGGCATGAGTAGCTTGGCGAAGGCCAGGTAGGCCATGAGCGTCACGGCGAGGACGCCGAGGGCGGAGGCGGCGACGCGCGTGCGCGCCCACGGGCGACGGGGGCGGGTTGCGCGCGCAGTCGCGGCGCGAGGGGCGTCATCGCGGCGGCCGCACCCGGACCCGACGAGCGCGAAGAAGGCCGCGAGCAGGAGCGCCGCCAGCGGGAAGACCGCCCCGCCGTTGCGGAGGAAGGCGCACCCCAGGCTTGCCGCGAGCAACACGGCCGTGTCGGGGGCGGGCCGCCATGGGGCCATGCGGGGCGGGACGGCGTGCGGGCCGATGCCGCCGGCAGCCACCGGGGCCGGGCCCTCCCCCGCCGGGGCGGCGGCGCGCGTGGCCGCGAGCATCTTGGCCATCTGCACCACGAGCACCAGCACCGCGTCGGCGAACAGCGTGTCCTTGGTGATGAGCACGGCGTAGTTGGCGAACAGCGGCATGAACAGGAAGAACGCCAGCACGAAGGAGCGCGCCAGGAGGTTCGCGCCCAGGCGGCGCAGGGCGGAGAGCATATACGCCACGGACGCGACGGTCACGGCGTACTGCAGGCAGGTGTAGAGCATCACGCCGGCGTTCTCGCCGCCCAAAAACGCCATGCCCGCCTCCACGCACGAGCCCAGGAGCGCCGTGTGCGCCACGGGATGGTGGGCGTTCAGCAGGACCTCGGGGTTCAGCAGGTTGAGGTAGTCGCTCGTGCCGTTGGGGAGGTTGAACCACTGGCGGATCTGCGCGCCGGTATCGCCCATGAAGATGCCGGGCGCGCTGCCGACGAGCGCGGGCGACCACACGAGCGCGAGCAGCAGGGCCGGCCCCAAGAAGGGGTGCCGGTCGAGCACGGCGTGCAGCGCGCCCCACAGGCGCCCATAGCGCGACTCCGAAAAGGGCACGCGGTGCGCGCCGAACCAGTCGAAGCACTCAAAGGCCAGGTAGATGCCCACCTGCGCGGCGAGGGCCCAACCCGCCCCGGCGATCGCGGACTCGATGGCGCACGAGATGCCGCCCACCACCAGGTAGGCGCCGTCCGTGAGGTCGTAGCTGCGACCGAAGACCATGCACACCCCGAAGGCGAGGGCGGGCAGCGTGACGCTCGGCCGCCAGGAGTCGCGCCGGCCGAAGAGCACGTAGCGCACGGGGAAGGTGAGCAGGCACGCGAGCGCGAGCAGCTGGACGGCGAGGTCGTGCCCCGCGAAGGAGAGCAGGACCTCGTAGCAGATGTAGAGCGCGCCCGTGGCGGTGGGGTCGATGGCGCGGATCTGGGCGTAGGTCGCCGAGCCCGGCTCGATGGAGACGGCAGCGGTGATGAACACCGCGAGCAGAAAGGAAGCGAACGTCTGGGATCCCGGGTAGCGGCCGAACCACAGGCGGCGCGCATCGGCTCGCGGGTCGGCGGCGCGGGGGGCGGGCGGTATCTGCCGGGTCTTCTCGCTCATGCGGCCTCCTCGGGTCCTCGCGGCCGAGGACACCCGGCCGCGCGCAAGTATAGCCGCGCGGACTCGTGCCACGGCGTGCGCCGGGGAGGCTTAAGAAAGATGACATCGGGGACGGTACCCGATGCCATCTTCTCGGCAGTCGTTTAGGCGATGATGGGCATCGGGGACCCGTCCCGCCGTCACCGCTGCGGGGCGGCGCGGCGGTAGGCAAAGGCGATCAGGCCCGCGCCCGCCAGCACGAGCGGCAGGCTCAGCAGCTGGCCCATCGTCACCACGCCGCCGAGCAGGTAGCCCAGCTGGGCGTCGGGCACGCGCACGAACTCCACCAGGATGCGGGCGATGCCGTAGCCCAGCACGAAGACGCCCATGAACGCGCCCTGCGGCGGCAGGCGGCGGGCACGGCTCATGGCCTGCAGCACCAAGAAGAGGACCACGCCCTCGAGCAGCGCCTCGTAGAGCTGGCTGGGATGGCGCGCCACGTCGCCCGCCGCGCCGCCGAAGACCACGCCCCAGGGCAGGTCCGTGGGCTTTCCCCAAAGCTCGCCGTTCACGAAGTTGGCGCAGCGGCCGAGGGCGAGGGCGAGCGGCGCGCCGCAGACGGCGAGGTCGGCCATCGTCCAGGCGGAGAGGCCGAGCATGCGGCAGACGCACACGCCGCCCACGATGCCGCCCACCAGGCCGCCGTGGAAGCTCATGCCGCCCTGGTTGAGCGCGAGGATCTCCAGGGGATGCGACAGGTAGTAGCCGCCGCCGTAGAAGAGCACGTAGAACAGGCGCGCGCCGATGATGAGGCCGAACACCGCGCCCGTCACGACCATCCACACATCGTCGACGGTAAGGCCCAGCCCCCAGCGGCGCTGCGTGCGGTACATCACCAGGCCGGTGAGGACGGCGCCCACGATATAGGCGATGCCGTACCAGTAGATCGTGACCGGGCCCGCCGAGAAGGCCACCGGGTCGAGGGCATGGTAGAGGTCGTTGAGCATGGCTGCCCCTCCTTAAGATGGCGCGGGCTCGGGAAAAGGGGCGGGCACGCCCCGCCGCGGCCGCGGGCGCCCCCGCGCCGGCAAGGACGCACCCGCCCCTCGCGCACCGAGTCGGTCGGGGATCCGCCTAGAACGGCGCGTACTCGTCGTACAGGTCGTTCGCCTCGTCGTTGTTGACGGCCTCCACGCGCGTGACGCCCGGGACGTGCTCCTTCAGGATTCGCTCCACGCCCATGGAGAGGGTGAGCGAGCTCATGGGGCAGCCGGCGCAGGCGCCCGTGAGCTCGAGCTTGACCACGCCGTCCTCGTCCACGCCGATATACTCCATATCGCCGCCGTCCGCCTGCAGATTTGGACGGATCTCCTCAAGGACTTCCTTGAGCAACTTCTCGTTAACGGCCACGAGGGCCTCCTTTCAAGCTGAGTCGGCAGACCATGTTACTACAAGCTCCCTCCTTGGTACCCCATCGTATGGAGACTATACCGGTAGCAATAAGGGCGACGCGCCGCGGTCGGGGCGAAGGACGGGGTCGCCGGACAGCCGGGACGAGACGGCCAGGGCGCGGACGGCCGTCGGACGGGACCGGGCGCCGCCGCGACAGGGCGCCATCCGCCCGCGCCGTCACGGAACGCGCACCAACGCGCGCGGACAAGGCGCTAGAGTGGTGGGACGACATAGCCTGAAAGGTGGATCGTCCATGAATCGCAGCATCACCTTGAACGCACCCGACCTCGCCCCGGCGCGCCCGCGGGGCGGCTCGGCCATCTCGCTCGGCATCTCCATGGCCGAGCTCTGCGGCGGTGCCCCCGTCCCGACGGAGGCTACCGACGACGCGGAAGGGGCGCTTGCCGGGGCGTTGCCCGAGGAGCGAGTGCCCCTCGACCTGACCGACCCGCGGCTCACCGCCCTCGCCCGCGGCCTCTCCCCCGCCTGGCTGCATATCGGCGGCACTTCGTCCCTCACCACCTACTACGACCACGACGATCGCACTCGAGGCGTGCCGCCGCGCGGCTACGGCGCGGTGCTCACCCGTGGACGCTGGGAAGCGGCGCTCGGGTTCGCGCGCGAGGTGGGAGCCCGGGTGGCGCTCGCCATGCCCACGGTGCCCGGCCTCGGCAACGCGGCGTGCCGAGCGCTCGGGGGCACCGGCGCCTGGGACCCCGCGCAAGTGCGACGCCTCCTCAACGCGAGCACGCATATGGGCGTGCCGGTGGGCGCCGTGGAGCTCGCGGCGGCGCCCGAGGCGCTCGTGGCCGCGCATCCCGAATACGGCGCCGCGCACCTGGCGCAGGATGCCGACGCCCTCTTCCGGATGATGCGCATGGAGTTCCCCGACGTGCTGTTGGTGGGACCGGGCACGCGGGCCGACGAGGCCGGGCTGGCGCTCGCCGGGCGCATCGCGCACGCCATGGACGTGCCTCCCGAGGCCATCTCGTATCGCGTGTTGCCGATCGCAAGGCCAGTTGAACGGCGATGGCCGTCCGATACGTCGGGGGATGACGCCGGCGACATGCAAAACTTTGAGGGAGAGCGGGACGTGGAGGACGCCTCCGAAGAGGGGTGCGGCTCCGGGGGCGACGGGCAATCGGGGGCCGGCCCCACGCCCACCGACGACGTGGACCCCGATACCACGGCGCGCCTGCCCCTGATAGAGTCCCTGGAAGCCCGCGTCCCCGGCCTCACCGAGTCCGCGCTGGAGGGGGCCGCCCGCGCTCAGAGGGCCGTACGCGCGCTCCGCGACGCCTGGCGCCCAGGTGCACCCCTCTGGGCCATCGGCGAGCTGGAGTCAGGTCGGAGCGAGGGTCCGGACGCCGCCTTCGATGACGCGCTCGTCCTCGCCTGCGGGCTGGGAGCGCCCTCCCGCGACGGGGTCGCGTTCTTCCCCCTCACGGACGGGCCTGCGTCGCTGCTCGACCCCGAGACGCTGCGCCCGCGGCCCACATGGTGGCTGCTCTGGCTGTGGCGCGAGCTCGCCGGCGACGCGGCGTTCCCCGCGCACGCGGCGACCGTCGAGCCCATGCCCCCGGCAGGCGTGCACGCCTGCGTGAGCACTCGGGGCGACGGGCATCCCGGGTTCTGCCACCTAGTGGTCAACGCGTCCGGCACGGATGCCTTGAGCACCGCGCTCCCCGGCCCGGCGCTGCGCTTCACCCTTACCGGTCGCGGCGAGGCGACGCTGCTGAACGGCGAGCCGCTCGAGCTTGCCGGCGGGCAGCCGCCCACCGTGGCGCCGCTCGGCGCGCGCGAGCCGACAGGGACGATCGAGCTGCCGCCCGCCTCGGTCACCTTCCTGCTCATGGGCCGGTCGTAAGCAAGGGCGGACGGCTCACCTCGACCGCATGAGGGCGCGCAGCTCGGCGAGCGTACGCGGCAGGCGCACCGTGAGGGCGCGCCCCACGCGGAAGGGCAGCGCGAGCGGCACGGGGAGCCGCACGCCCGCTACGCGGTAGACATGCGCGTCCGCCTCGCCGCGCGGCAGCAGGCGCCCGCGCACGTAGCGGGCACGGGCGCGCCACGGGGCCTCCCCCGCGCGGCGCGCCGCCTCGAGCCCGCGCCCCACGAAACCCTCGACGGTCCCGTAGGCACCGCTCCCGAGCAGCTCCGCGATGAGCTCCGGGTCCCGCGCGCCCTGCGCGCACCGTCTCAGACGCCGCTCGAACGCCGCCACGGGGCCCAGCGCGGCGAGCTCCGCCTCGATACGGTCGAGGTCGAGCTCGTCGCCCCAAGCCTCGAGCAGCACCATCTCGTCCGCGAGGCAGCGGATGCCGCACCCGGCGACCTCGTAGTGCTTGTACGCATGGCAGATGTGGTAGAGGTAGTGCTCATGTGCGGGCCAGGAGGGTGCGGGGCCCGGCCCCGCGAGCGCCCACGGATCCCGGTAGCGCGCCTCGATGGCGGCGAGCCGTCCGTCGCGGTCCTGGAAGAGCCGGTGGTGCATCTCGAAGGACAGGCACGGCGGAGCCACGAAGGTATCATGGCAGCCCTCGCCCACGTGCTCGGGCTCAAAGCCCAGCGACGCCATGGCACGGGCGAGCTCGCGCTGGGCCCGGGGCAGGTCGGCCCCAGGGAGACGGTAGAGGATGTCGTTGTCGACCATGGAGCGCATGGAAGGGTCCGGGTAGAGCGGTGCCACCACCGCACCCTTGAGCGGCAGCAGCTCGAAGCCGCGCGCCGTGAGCGCGGCGACGACCCGCTCGCGGGCGATGTCGAACTGCAGGCAGCGCCAGAGGGTCTCGTCCGCGGCGGCGCTCCAGGGGTCGCGCAGGGCCCGCGGCAGGTCGGGACGATGGCGGGCGGCGGCCCAGGTGAGGCCCTCCACGGAATTCGAGCGCACGAGCTGCCAGGCGCGTGCCCAGACCCGCGGGGACGCTTGCGGAGCGCGCCGCCGATCCGCCGCATCCGCGGTCGCGGCCGTGCCGTCCTCGGCAACGCCTGCCGGGCTCGCCGCGGACGCGACCAGCGCCTCGCGAACCAAGCTCCACACCAGCCCCGACGCCTCGCGCGAGACCTCGTCGCCCATCGCCTCCGGAACCCTCGTCATCTGGCCCCTCCCCTCATATGGCGCCGCGCCGTCGCACGCAGGGCGAGCAGCGCGCGGCGAAACGGCCTCGTGGCGCGCACCGCGAGCACGTAGGCGCGATAAACCGGGCCCTCCAGGTCGACCTCGCGCTCGTCGCGGTGAAGGCCCGCGAGCACGCCGACCACGTCCGCGCGCGCCACCCCGCGCTCGTAGGCGAGGCAGTTGTCGCCGATGATGTCCAGCACCTCGCCGCGCACGCGCGCCACGCGATGCAGTACGTAGCGGCCGCGATGACGGAAGAGCACCACGTCGCCCACGCGCGGGACACGGGTGAGGAGATGGATCACCGCGGTGTCACGCCGGTCGCGCAGCAGGGGCCACATGCTGGCGCCCGCCGTGGAGGTCACGTACACGCCCTCGCGCGCGAGCACGTCCTCGATCGATCCGTGCCCGCCGCTCACCGCAGGAAGCCCTCGGCGGCCATGCGCTCGATGAAGGCGTCGACGTCGGCTCGGGCGCGGGCAAGCTCGACCCCGTAGACCTCGGCGAGGCGCCCCGCCGCCTCGTCGCGGGAGGCGCCGGCCTCCAGGGCGCGCCAGACCTCGGCCCCGGTGCCGTTGAGCCGCACCATGCCCTGGAAGCCGCGCGCCGCCTCGCCGGTGGCCACCACCATCGCCTGCCCCGCGACCTCACGCAGCACGAACCCGTCCTTGATATGCATCGCGACCTCCTATCGCTCGGGCGCGGTGGCCACATGCCCGCGCGCAGATCCGTAATCCCCGCCCGTCAGGGCCTCGTAGCTCACCCGGACCGCGTCCTCGGAGCGGTCCACCGCCAACCGAAAGACCGGTACCGCGGCGAGCAGCGCGTCGGCCAGGCCGAGGGTCGACGCCGCCGCGTCCGGCTCCGCGGGCAGGTAGACGTGGCGCAGCAGCGAGGACGCCGCCTCAGCCGGGACGGCGCGCTCGATCGAGCTCTCCCCCGGCACAGCGCGCTCCAGCAGGCAGATGCCCGCGAGCGGCGCGGAGGCGTTCTCGTTCCAGCCCTCCTTGCCGGCCCATGGCGTGCCGTGAGCGACCACCTCACCGCCCAAGCTAAAGGAGAGCAGCGGTTTATCGCCGTTGAGCACCCGGACGCGCCCGCCCAGGTAGCGGCGCCACAGCAGGATATGGGTGGACTTGCCCGTGCCGCTCGGCGCGCAGAACAGGTAGGCGCGGCCGTCGAGGGCGATGAGCGCGCCATGGACGAGCAGGCGGCCGCGGTGCGGCGCCGTCTCGGCGATGACGCGCAGCACGGCGAGCGTCTCCAGGTACGGATCGGACCATGCCGTGCCCTCGGTCGCCCGGGCGCGCTCATGGTCGATCAGGCCCGGCGTCACGTGGATGTCGAGGTCCGGGGGCGGGAGAGGAAGATCGCCCGCCCTAGGCGCCACGAGATAGTCGGCGCAAAGCTCGCGCACCTCGCCATAGAGCGGTCGCACGCGCACGAGCAGCCCGGCGACCGCCATGTCGAACGGCTCCATTGCCCTCCCCTCCATACATGCCCGTCGCGCGCGTTCCTCGTGGGCGTTTTTCAACGTACTGAACTTCCCGAGCTATGCATCTGAAAGCCACAAGCGTTCTACCTGCGGGTTTTCTAATCACAATTCAGAAAAGCCGGAAAACGATTCAGAACTCTGAGAAACGCCTACCAAGCGGGATGGACGCTCGCGCGCCCACCCCTCGGTAGCCGACGGACCCGCCCGCTAGTAGTAGCCCGTCCAGGCGCCGTTCTCGGTGATGACGTCGCCCGAGGGCTTGGAATCCGGGGTGATGGTCTCGCCGGAACCCGCTCCCGAGCCATCGTTGCTCGATCCACCATCGCCGCCCGAGGAACCACCGCTCCCCGACCCGCCGCCATCCGTGCTCGCACCGTCTCCGGCAGAGCCGCCCTGGCCGCCCGCGCCAGCACCAGAACCGGCACCGCCGCCGTTGGAGGAAGCGCCGCCCCCGGCGAGGCCAGGCGAGCCAAGCCCGGCCGTGCTCGCGGCGCCGTCCGTGCCCGCCGCCCCGGCGGAGGACGAGCCCAGCAGCTCAGCCGCATCCATATCGTTATCGGCCTCGCCGGCATCGACCCTTGACGCCGCGTCGGCGGTCAGGCTCGGCATCGAGGGAGCATCAGCAGATGACGCGGACCCTATGTCCCCTGTGCCGCCGAGCGCGCCGAAGCCGCCCGTCAGCGCGAAGGCCGAAAGCCCCACGGCGAGCGCGCCGGCGGCGACGCCGGCACCGATTGCAAATCTACGGTTCATTATCTACCAAATTCCCCGAAGCTGATGTCGTTATCCGCGCCCAGGTTGTCAAAACCCGTGGAGGGACCTGTCGGCGCCTCAAAGCTCGACGTGCAGATCACGTCTGCGCCCTCCAGGCGGATGACCTCCATCTGCGGCTCCTCGTACGCCTTCTTGATGTTCTCCATTGACCCATTCCCTTCTATACGAAAATCTACGATGCGAGGATGCGGGCCGCAAGCTCGCGCTCACGATCGCTCGCCGAGCTCGACGACTCGATCTTGGTCGCTACGCCGTCCACGCTGCGCGAGTTGACCACGTCGCTCTCCACGATGCGCTCCTCGCCGTCGAGCTTGTAGACCAAGCGGGCGCGCACCACGAACGGGGTGCCGTAGTGGTCGGTGGGGATGTTGGTGAGCACCGCGTTGGCCACGAAACCGCCCTCCTCGACCTCTACGAGCTTGTCGATCGAGCGGAACTTCCCGCTTAGCGACCCCAAGCCGTAGGTCCAGCCAGACTTATCCCGCACCAGCTCGGCACCCTTGGGCAAGCGGAACCAAAAGCCCATGCGCAGGGCCGTCTTATTCTCCACATCGGCGTCCATACGCAGGCTACCGCCCAGGTACTGGATGGAGCCCAGGGACTCGTCCTTGCGACGGAGCTTCTTGTCCGCGGCGACGAGCTCCTCGCGGATATTAACGATAACGTCGGTACCGGCACCCGCGATGAGGCGACGACGAGCCCTCTCCACCGCGTTGGTCGCCGCGGCAGAGGAACCCTTGGTGTACAGGCCGCTCTCCACCTTCCTGGACAGCGACTCGATCAGCTCTTCGAGCTCGGTGTTATACGTCAGGTCGAGCTTCTTTCCCATGACCTCCAGCTCCACGATGTGGTTGGAAGCGTTTATCTCGCTGCCGTTCATGTACACGCGGACCTTGGATGCGCGCGTGCCCGCGGGAGCGTCCACATGCAGGCCGTCCTTGGTCTCCTTGTAGGTCGAGTCCGCACCGTTACCGAAACCGAACATGTTGTCGGCATCGGCGTTGTAGAGCACGGTGTAATCGCCCTCCGCGAAGGTACCCTTCTCCGATGCCACGATGACGGTATTCCTATAGGTGCGGCCATCGCCCCAGTAACGCCACAGGCGGATGACATCCTTGGTGGTATCTTCACCCTCGCCCATGAGGTCGTACGTGCCGCCCAGGTCGAACTCGGCGTAGCTCGGAGCCCGGCCGTTCGAGTTGTTGTAGTCGCCGTAGGAATTCACGTCGGTCTTATTGCCGTCCACCGCGATGCTCAAGGGGCGGTTCGGACGCTCGAAGGCCGCCGAGCCATCGGGGTTGTACGCTTTGACGGTCGCGCCACGGGCTGCATTGGCCACATCGGAGCCCTTGCGCACGGTATAGGTGAGGGTAATGTCCTCCTTGCCCACCTCCACGGCGGCGGGGGCATCGACCTTGTAGCCCACGGCGACGGCGAAGTCGGCCTTGGACGGCGTGATCGTGGTGCCGGTGGCCACGCGCGCGGAGCTCTCGGAGATGAGCAAACCGTTCCAATCAACCAGGCGCTTCGTCACCTGCACGGAGGTCTCGCGATAGTAGCGGATGATCTCGTCGGTCACGCCCTCTTTGGCTCTCCACTCGGACTCATCGATGTTGGAGTTCACGTAGGTGTAGCCGTACACCTCGGGCGGGGCGGAGAGGTTGTTGGTCCCCGTGAGGACGCGCTGGTCCACGGTGCCCATCTCGGGCATATCGCCGACCACGTTGCCGCTTGCGTCCTTGAGCTTGTAGGAGATGCGCGCCGTGCCGTAGGAGATGGTGGCGTCGGTACCCATGAGCTCGCCGTTGTAGGTGACGCGGGCCTCGATCTTGTCACCCTCCGCAAGGTCGCTGAGCTCTTCGGTCACAAGCTCCACCGAGACGGCGCCTGCCTGACGGATATCCTCGATCTTGACGTTGTTGCCCGTGTAATCCTTGGGCGACACATCGAAGGAGAGCGTGGTGTTGGGGTGAATGGACTCGGTCTTAGTCCAGGCGTGCTTCTCCTGCCCGTCCGCCCCAACGATCCTGAGCGAGAGCGTCACGTCCTGGTTCTCGGACAAAAAGTTGCTGACGACCGTGCGGTACTTGAGCTGGCGGCCGTTCGCCTTGGTGATGTTGGACTCGTTGATGACAGGACCGGCATCCCACTCCTTGGCGGACTTCGCCTTATCGACGGCATCATCGCCCGTGCCGTCGCCGTCTTTGATCTCCTGCTCGGTTCGCTTGATCGTGAGCTCGGGCTGAGCCACATACATGGGGTTTTTCTTTCCCTCGGGCAAGACGTCGTTGATCTTGCGGAAGATACTCTCGCGGCACACCTCGCAGAAAATGTTGGTGCCGTAGTGGTTCATGAGGCAGTCGCCCGTGGGGTTCGCGGCAATTTCCCCGGCGTTTTGTATGGTGACCTTGCGATGGCCGAGGAACTCGCGCCAGCGGATGGTCTCGGGATCGCGGTTTGCGGTCTGGTTGGTACCGCCCACGTCGCCACGATAGACGTTGTTGGCGGTGTAGTGGTCGACGAGCGTGGCAAACATGTGCGCGCCCTCGTGCACCGTCATCTTGTAGCCCGCGGAGAGCGAGGCGGTGGAGGTGCCGTTGCCCTGGCCAAAGTAGTCGTTGGTGTTGACGATGGCGGTGGCGTGCATGATCTTGCCACCCTCATCGAGGTAGTTCTGCGTGATCCAGTCGCGAGCGAGGTTGCATCGATTCTGGTTGGATCCGCCGTTCACGTTGCCGTTCTTGCTGTCGTAGTAGGACTGGAAGAACGTGTCGCGTTTCTCGCTCGGCTTGCTGTACCCGCTCTCGTTGGAGGCGGCGCAGTAGGCGTACATGTTGATGTAGGGGGCCATGGAGCGGAAGGGCTCCAGCTCGAGCATGGCCTGGGCGCGCTCGGTGATGTCCTTTATGAACTTGTCCATCTCGTCGGCTCGGTAGCCCTCGGCCAAGAACACCCACACGGCGCGCTCGGAGTCCGGGCCCGTCTTCTGGATCACGTGGACCGGCCAATCAAGGCGGTCGTTTTGGTCTTTGACCTCACCGCGAAAGACCGCCCATGCACGGGCCATGTCCTTGGCGAACTCATCCTTGCTGGGGTGCGCATTCACGCGGTTTTGGAGGTCGGTCAGCGCCTCGACGGTGTTCCACTGGTCGCTGAGCGTGTACTGGGTTCGCGCGTCCTTGAAAAGGCTGGACACGTCATACTCCACCTGGTCGAACTTCACGAGCTTGATCTCGGCGGCGCAGGGACGGAAGTTAATACCGCCGTAGATACCGCTCATGGTGATGCGAACGTACTTCGCCTTGACTGCCTGGGAGAGCGTGAAGATGACCTTATCGTTCGTCGCGCTGAAGTTGCACGGGACCTCGCGCCACGAGCCTTCGCGCCCCGTGTCCGAGAACGCGACGGTCATCTTCTCGGGATAGCCGTAGGCATTCGTGTACCCGTTGGAGTAGATGATTCGATGGACGTCCGACTCCTGCTCGAGCTCCATGGTGACGGTAGCGCTGTTGGCGCCGTTGGCTTCGTAGCGCGTGGACCAGTCGCCATCGAAGGCCTTCTCGATGCCGCTATTGGGCTTGCCGGCGTTGTCTGTGCTGTAGTTTTTGACTTTGATGCCGTACACGTTAAGAAACGCCTCGGAGTCAAAGCCCTTCCCCGCCTCGGAGACGGTACCGCGCGTGAAGGAGGCATCGAGTTTCCACGTGCCGTCGAGGATCATCTCGGCGCGCTCGATGTAGCCCAAGAACGCCTCGGAGGACGGGTGCTGTTGGACCTGCTCCCTGAGTTTGGCCAGTTCGTCTCTGTCCTGGTACTTGTCGGCGACCACGGTCTTGTCGGCGTCGGCGAAGAGGCCCTCGACGTCGCTCGCCACCTGGTCGAAGCGCAGGAACTTCATCTCGGAGGCCACCACGCCGCCCGGGGAGGTGATCACCTGGATTTTGATGCTCTTGGCGGAGACGGGCCTTGAGAGCGAGAAGGTCACCGGGCCGGTCGCACGCTCGCTGCTGGCGATCTGGTAGTCCGCGACCTCCTCATAGGAGTTCGCGTCGCCCGTCGTAGAGGCGAAGATCTTGAAGTGGGTCGGGAATCCGGTCGGCTGCCCGCTCGTGAAGTGCTTGAAGAGGATCTTGGAGAGTTGCTCGACCTTACCGAAGTCGATGGTGTAGACGGCCTCTTCCTTGATACCTGGAGCCATGAAGTTGTTGTTCCAGTTGCCATCGAAAGCGTTTGAGAGCGGGTAGCCCGAGCGCTCGCCAACGTCGATCGAGGCCTGCGCGACCTCGATCTTGTACCTTTCCAAATACGTTTCAGAGTCATACCCCGAGCCCGGCGAGAGCGCGGTGCGCGTGAGCGTCACGTGCTCCGCGTCCGTGGAGAGGTCCGTCGCGAGCGAGGACCCGTCGGCCGTGGCCTCCGTCCCGTCTTGCCAGGCCTTGGCACGGTCCCCGTCCTCGGCGACGGTTTCCGCCCGGGCGGTCGATGCCGCCGGCAGCGATGAAAACGAGCAGGTGGCAAGCGCCACCGAGGCGATGAGCGCCGTGGTCATGGCGCGGCGCCCCATGCGGGGTGGTTCCTGAGCGTTCTTCACGTTCGTTCTCCTCATGCGAATAGCGAGCGCTTGGACATGTGTCGGAAGGGCGCGATCGGCCCTCCCTGCATAAAGACACGCTATTCTTGCATACGGCGAATGACGCTCCCTTGACTCTTACCCCCCCCCACGAAAACACAACGATTCGAATAGAAGAAGGCGCCCGGGGCGAGCGTTCTCGCCCCGGGCGCCTGAGCGCGCGGTCCCGAGCGTCTGCCGGGTCCTACTTGCGCTTCCTGCGCGCGGTGAAGATCCCGGCGCCGGCGGCAAAGAGACCGGAGACGCCCGTCGCGATGGCGGCGATAAGCGAGCCGTCGCCCGTCTTCACGAGCTTGCCGTCGCTCTTGCCGCCGGCCTGACCGGGCTTGCCGGACTGGCCACCGCCCTGGTTGCCCGCGTCGGCCCTCTCGAGACCGGCGTAGGCGCGGTTCAGCGCGGCGATCGCGGCGTCGACCTCGCTCTGGGTGGCGTCCTCACGCGCCATGACCTCCTTGGCAGCCGAGAGCGCGTCGGCGTAGGTGCCCCAGCTCTTGGCGGTGTACTTGGAGGAGTCGAGCGCCAGGCCGTCGTGCTTGGCGATGAGACCCTCCAGGCCGGACTTGTCGACGGAGGCCTCGCCGCCGCCGGCGAGCTCCAGGCCCGCGAAGGCGTCGTTCAGCGCGGTCGCGGCATCGCTCACCGCGTCCTGCGTGGCGGCATCGTCCGCGAGGACCTCCTTGGCCTTCGCCAGCGCGTCGGCGTAGGCGGACCAGCTCGCCTCCGTGTACTTGGAGGGGTCGAGGTTCATACCCTCGTAGCTCTCGACCAGGGTCTGGAGCGCCGACTTGTCGGCGGGAACGGCGTCGTCCAGGCGCTCCACGGCCTCGCGGAGCTGGTCGTAGGCGGCGCTGATCTCGGCCGCGGTCGCGTCCTCGCGGCCGAGCACGCCCTCAGCGTTCTTGATGGCCGCGTCCAGGCGCGCCACGTTCTCGGCGGGCTTGCCCGTGGTGTCGAGCTTCTTTGCCGTATCGAGCGCACGCTCAAGCTGCTCGCGAGTGGGGTCGGTCACCGGCGGGACCTCGGCCTTCTTGAGGCCCTCGCGGGCTGCCTTGAGGGCGTCAACGTACCCGTTCACCTCATCCTGGGTTACGTCGCCGCTCGCCAGGGCGTCCTGGGCGTCCTTCAGGGCGAGCTCGTAGGCCTTCCAGGTATCCTGCGTGTAGTCCTCGGCCTTCAGGGCCTCGCCCTCGCACTTCTTCACGAGCGCGGAGAGCGCGGCCTTGTCGACCTTGGTCTCCTCCTCGTGGCGCTTGCCGTAGAAGCGGGTCTCGGCGATGGAGCAATACTGGTTGCCCGCGCCGTCGGAGCTGCCGGACCGGGTGGCCTTGAGCATCACGTAGCGGCCGGTGGTGGCGCCGAACGCCATCTGCTGGTACTTGTCGCGGTTGTTAAGGATCCGCCCGTTGTTGGCGAACTTGAAGGTGCCGACCTTCTGGGCCGTGCCGGCCTCCAGCTCCTCCACGCTATCGCCCACGTAGAGCTCGGCCTCGAAGATGTCGCCGTTCAGGCTCCCGCTCTGGCGCGGGAGGAAGGTCACGTCCGTGAGGTCGTACTCGGCGCCCAGGTCGAACACGATGTGCTGCGGCAGGCTGTAGTTCCCGTTGTAGTTGGAGTGCCAGATCGTGTCCTCGTCGTAGTCGAGGGCGTCCGCCATGGGCGACTCCGCGGCATAGCTGGAGACCGCCGCCACGGACACGCCGGAGGAGGCGTCCCGGTTGATCAGCGCGGCCTCGTCCAACGCGCGCATCTTGAGCCCGTCCACGGCGTCGCGGATGGCGACGACCGCGCGCGCCACGTCGTCGTCGGTGTAGGCGCCGCCCTTCAGCAGCTCCTCGGCAGCGGTGAGCGCCTCGGTGAGCTTGGCGAAGCTGTCCTCGGTGTAGGCGCTCGCGCTCAGGGTGCGGGCCTCGGCAAGGGCGGCGTCGAGCGCGGACGTGTCGACGCCCTCCTCGACGGTGAACTCGTACTCAGCGAAGACGCTCGGATCGAGCGCGGAGGCGACCTTGACCTTCACGGTGCCGGGCTTGTTGGCCCGCAGGTAGTGCAGCACCTCGTCGCCGGATTGCACGGCGACGGCGCTCGCGATGGAGGGGTCGGAGCTCTCGACGGTGAAGTAGGGGTAGTCGACATCGCCAGCGCACTTCACCGTGGCGCCCACGGGCACGAGCGTACCCTCATGGGCGCTGGCGGCGTTATCGGCCGAGAGCTCGATGGACTCGGCCTTGGCGCCGGGCACGGTGTAGTTGAAGTCGATCTCGGAGATGGTCAGCAGGTTCGTGGCGCTGGACTTCAGGACGTTCACGTCGACGCTCTTGACGAGCTTGCCGGCGTTCTCCTCGGACACCGCCAGCTTGTAGGCGGCCTGCGCGGAATCGAGGTCGCCGCCCGAGAACTCCTGGGTGGTGCCGTCCTCGAAGGTGATGGTGCCGGACAGCTGCTTGATGGAGCCGCGGTCCCTGAGGGTGCCGTTCTTGTCCACACGGTTCGTGACCGTGACGTCGTCGAGCGCCGAGGGGGTCTTGAACGCGAAGTGCAGGCTGAGCGGCGTATGGACCGTCGGATCTCCCTCGGCGACGTCCCACTTGAGCTCCATGCAGCCGGAGCCGGATCCGCCGTCGTGGTACTTGACGTCGTCGAACAGCGGGTCGAACTTGCCGCCCTGGATGAGCTTGGAGACGTTAGTGCCGTCATCGGTGGTGAGCGCGTCGTTGGTCACCGTGATGTCGAAGGCGTCCTGGCCGTACTCGGCGGGCGTCGCGGCCGGAGCGTCGGGCAGCGTGACGGTGCCGTCCGAGACGGTCTCCACGCTATCGCCCGCGGGGCCGATAAGCCAAGAGGTGGAGGCGAGCTTGACGTCGCCGTCCTTCTTGGCCTTCAGCTTGAAGGTGGCGACCACGCCGGCGCCCTCGTAGAGGTCCTTGTCTCCGCGGTTGGCGAACGCCAGGTGCACCGCGTCGGTGTGCCCGCGCTCGTTGTTGGAGAGGTTCTCCATGGAGGCGGTGTAGGGGCTCTGTTTGACGCTGCCACCCACCAGCTCGAACATCTCCGGGTCGAACGTCACCTCGGAGCCGTAGGCGTTCACGCCGGAGGCGCCGCTCACGTGCAGGTCGACGTCGATCGTCTCGCCGGCGGTGACGGTGGACTTGCTCGGGATGAGCGCGACCTCGCCGGACACCTTGTCGGTCTTCTTGGTGCCGCCGTCCAGGCGGGACATGGTGTAGGCCATCTCGTAGACGTCGTACACGCCGTTCATGTTGAGGTCGCCGCCGTGGTTGGCCACATGGCCCTGCCACTGGTTGTCGCTCTCGCGCAGGCCCGCGGCGTTATCGTGCATGGCGGTGTAGTCGCCGTCGGACACCTCGGCGTTCTCGGCGAGCGAGCCCACAGCGAAGCCCTTGCTGCCGTCCTTCTTGTACACGGCCAGCTCGCGGGCGCTGAAGAAGTTGCCCACGGACTTGGTCGGCGTCATGCGCACGTAGCGGGCGACCGTCCCCTCCTTGAACGCGGCGGTGGCAAAGTCGGGCTTGCTCGACCAATCGAAGGTCTGCGTGCCCTGGTCGAGCCAATGCAGGCCGTCCATGCTCGTCTCGAGCTTCATCTCCTGCACGGTGCCGTTGCCGAAGTCGGAACGCGGGTAGTACTCGAGCTTCTCGAAGTGGTAGGCCTTGCCGTAGTCGAAGGTCAGCGACTTGCCGATGGCGCCGCCGTCGGAGTGGAAGTGGTTGCCGCCGGTGTTGTGGTCGATGGCCAGCGACTCCTTCTGGTTGTTGTAGTAGCCGCCCTGCCACGAGGTCTTCTCCGGCGTGGGGACGTTGCGCCACGGGTCGTCCAGGGACTTGGTGGAGAGCGCCTCGCTCCAGGCGGAGTGGCCCTCGGAGGTCAGCGCGCGCACCTTGTACTCGTGCGAGGAGCTATAGGCGAGGTCGGTGTGCTTGAAGGTCGTCTTGTTCCCCACGACGTTGACGACGCCGTCGGCCATGACCTCATAGCCCGTGGCACCCTCGACCGCGTCCCAGGTGAGCGTGATGCTCGTGGGGGTCTTGCCGTCCTCGGGGGCGGCGAGGTTCGTGGGCACCATGCCCTCGATCTGATGGTCGACGGGCAGCCCGCCCTCGTTCTCGAAGCCCTCGAGCGTGAGGGTCTGGGCGGTCTTGGACACGTCGGTCTTGGCGAACTTCACGTACAGCTTGGGGTTGGAGACGATCTCGGTCTTGGAGAACGCCTCGTCGCGCACGGCCTCGCTGTCGGAGAAGGCGTTGGAGTTGAGGTTGGGCTTTGCGTTGTAGAACGTCACGACCTCGCCCGCGGCGGGCTCGGTCTTCTCGAACTCCTCCTGGGAGCTGACCTTCTTCTCCTTGAGGGCGCCCTCCCCGTTCTTGGCGGTGAGCTTGGAGGGCTCCTTGGACACGTTCACCGTGAAGGTGGAGGTGCGGTTGGAGTCATACCCCTCATAGGTGCCCTTGGCGGCCTCTGCCGTGAAGGTGGCGGTGCCGCCCTCGACCTTGGAGGTGAAGGTGCGCGACACGTGGTCGCCGTAGGAGATGTTCGTCTGCGCGCCGTACTCGCTATCGGACTCGTCCACCTTGTTCTCGATGTAGGTGCCGTCGTCCTCGTAGGAGGTATAGCTGTTCTCGCCGGAGGTGGCGAAGAACTGCGTCTCGGGGTGCGTCCGGTCGATGTCGGTGGGGTTGTCGTTGGGGGCCCACATCGGGATGATGGCGTTGGCCTTCACGAACACGGGGAGCTTCCACAGCGGCGCGTCGTAGTTGTTGAGCACCTGGCCGCCGCGGTACTGCTTGCCCGTCCAGTAGTCGATCCAGGTGGTGTTGGAGTCACCGGGCAGGTAGATGCCGTCGCGGACGTCGTTACCGTCGCCCAGGCCGTTGTTGGCGGAGTCGCCGTCGGTGTTCTGGTAGATGGGCGCCACCAGGAAATCCTCGCCCATGGTGTACTCGTACTGCGTGGCCGTGGACGCCGCATAGGCAGAATCGTCGGACAGCGCGATGGCGCGCACGATCGGCAGGCCGGCGTCGCCGTTGCCGGTATCGATGTTGGCGGCGCTCGCCGCCGTGGTGTAGATGTAGGGCAGAAGCGAGCTCTTGAGCTTGAGGTACATGCGGTTGATGCCGGTGTAGGGGTCGCCGTAGGTGTAGGGCATCTTGGCGTAGGAGCCCCAGCCGTCCATGTCCATCATGATCGGGGCGAAGGTCTTCCACTGGTAGTCGCGCGTGGCGATGAGCGGGTGGCCGCCGAAGATGCCGTCCATGTCGGAGCCGATGTTGGGGTTGCCCGAGAGGCCCTGGCCGATGAACGTGGGCACATGGAAGCGGATGTACTCCCACTTGCCGCCGTACTGGTCACCGGTCCAGTTGCCCGCGTAGCGCTGGGAACCCGCCCAGCCGTCGAGCGACACGATGTTGGGGCGCACGCCCGCGGCCTGCGTCACCGTGTCGTAGGCGTACTTGACGCCGTTCAGCTGGAAGGAGTAGCCGTAGCCGACCCACGCCACGTCGGTCTTGAGCGTCGAGACGCCGTGCTCGGCCTCGCCCTGCATGTCGCGCAGGAGCTGCCACTTGGTGTCGGCGTTGGTGGAGGGGGTGAGGTCGGACTGGGTCCAAAGTCCCGTGGCGACGCCCTTGCTCTGCGCGTAGTCGGCGAACTCGCCCAGGTTGTCCAGGTTGGCGTCGAGCGCGGCCTGGCGCTCCTCGTCGCTCGTTCCGTCCTCCTTGACGCCGCCCGTCTTGTTGTAGCCGTTCTGGCCGTAGCCCGCGCCGTAGCCGTCGTTCACCAGGAAGTAGCCGAGCGGCATGTCGTATTCCTGATACTGGTCGAGCTTGGCCTGGGCGGAGAAGTCGCGGCTGAAGCTCACGCCCTCGGGAATGTTCTCGGTGCTCACGGTGGGGCCGTGGCCGTTCAGGCTCTCCACGAGCGTTCCCGCCTGCATGGCGGTGCCGGTACCGCCCTTCTCGTAGGTCACGGAGTCCGCGGCGTCGCCCGTGGCCGATTGGTGACCCTTGACCGTCCACTTGGTGTAGCCTGCTTGCGCCTCCTTGGACCACATGTCGCGGTTGTAGGCGTTGTAGTGGCCAAGGTAGAAGCCGTACTCGGGCATGAGGATGGGGTTGCCGGTCACCTTGTAGTAGTCCTGCAGCATGCTTTGGGCCACGGGCGCCGTGGACTTGCCGGTGGCGGCGTCGGCCACGAAGTAGTAGGCGTCGAGCTCGCCGTCGTTGTGGGTGGCGGACACCGTGTCGGCGCTCGCGGCGCCGAAGTCGTACGTGCCGTCGGCGAAGGTGTTGCGCAGCACGCCGTAGCCGTCGCTCGACCAATAGAACGGGTTGGGGCTGGAGACGCCGCCGTCCTCCCAGCCGGACTCGTTGGCGATATGGATGGACTTGCCGGTGTGGACGAACCGGCCGTTCTGCGTGCCGCCGCCGTAGTAGTTCTCGCCGGAGTCCTTGGCGATGGCCTGCGTGGTGGAGCCGCTCGTGATGTTGAGGGCGCTCTGCTCCTCGAAGACCGTCTCGCCCGCCTTGTTGCGCACGGACATCTTGGCCGTGGCCTTGTCGAACGAGATGGTAACGGTGCCGTCGGAGACCTCGACCGCCGAGGACGTCTCGTTCACGGTCGCACCGGGATGGCTATAGCTGCCCGATGCGTCGGGCTGGGCCTGGATCTTGGCCGTATGGCTCTTGGAGCGGGGCGTGGCGTAGTTGCCGAAGTCGCCCGAGAGGTCCACGTTGTAGCGGAAGATCCCCGGCTCGAGGAACGTGATCTTGGCCGTGACGTTGTCGTTGAACGTCACGTACGCCACGTAGTCGAGGTCCTTGTCCTTGACGGCCTTGACGGCGTTCTTGAGCACGCCCTGGTAGCTCGACGCCTGGCTCTGGTCCGCCCACGCCGTCGCCGGCGTGGCGGCAGCGCTCGCGAAGGCGAGCGAGGAGGCGAAGACGAACCCGACCCCGCCTCTCAAAAGGATGCTGCCGTATTGTTTTCTCATACACATACCCCCGTACTAAGGTTTCCTACCGAACGCACCGGACCGTCGCGCGCGGGGCGCGGGCCCCGATGGCCTGGGCGCAGACCCATCCCATCTCAAGCCAATGTAGCGACGGCCACGTTCACTCACGGTATACGGGGCGGTGAGCGGCGGGCTTTTGCCCATAGACGGTTCTAGCTGGTATTTCATTAGGAAACCGGTATGTTTGCAACCATACCAGTAGGAATATCGAATATCCCCTGTCCTCGCCACGGGGGACGGTCAGCCTAACCCTCCTCCGGGCCTCCCGGCAGGTGCCCCGCCGCGGCGGCGGCGCCCAGGGCGGCGATGCCCACCAGGCCCGTGGACGCCATGGCCGCGCCCGACGGGTCCCCCGTCCGCGGCAGGAGCGCCTCGGTATGCGTCGATCCCCGCCTCGCCGTGCCGCCGTCGGGTTCCCCGTCCATGCCGCCATCGGTCGCGTCGGTGCCGGGCGTGCCGTCCCCACCCTGCGCGCCCGCGGGGACGAGGCCCTCGATCGCGGTCTCGACCGCGACCGCCGACGCGAGGAGCTCCTCCGCGGAGGCATCCCCCGCCAGCAGCGACCTCCCCCTCGCCAAAGCCTCCTCAAGCGCCGAGAAGCTCTCCCGCGTGTAGCCCTCGGCACGATACGACTCAGCCTTCCCTATGGCCGCGGAGAGGCGGTCGCGGGCGTCCTGGACGCCGTCGTCCACCCCGACCGCGTACACGGGGTTGGCGTAGAAGCACAGGTTCGCGTAGTTGTAGTCGTTCATGTAGTCGAACCGCTCGGACCCCGTCATCCCCGCGCTCGGGTCGACATCGCGCAAGGGGTCGCCGGCCTCGTCCACGGCGGCCACGCTCGTGCCGCGGACGCGGTAGTACACCGTGGAGCCCAAGGGGACCGAGTCCTCGTACACCATGGTGAGGAACCCGTCGACGTCGGCCTCCCCCATCTCGTCGGGCCCGAACGTCTTGACGATGCGGGCGTCGGCGTTGCCGGTCGAGGCGTACTCGGCCTCATCCACCTTGCCCGTGACGGTGCCGCGGATCAGGTCGACATGGTGCAGCTTCGGCGCGTCGCACGCGCCCAGGCCCGTGTCCGTCCCGCCGATGGTCCGGTAGTTGTTGCAGGGCGGGACATGGACGCGCACTGTCACCCGGACCGTCTCCTCGGCGACCGCCTCCAGGGTCTCGCCCATCATGGCGCTCCCCCGCGCGCCCTCGACGCTGAACTCGAGCGCGTCAACCAGGTTGCCGTATACGGAGAACGAGGCGCCGGACCGCAGTCCCCGTACCAGGTCGCCGACACAGTCACCGGTGTCCTTGACGAAGGTGTGCTGGCAGGAGTACTCGCTCGGCCAGTACCCGCTCGCGTAGCGGCCGCCGGAGGTCTTGAAGTGGAAGTCCGCGTTCGCGAAGTTCCAGAACCTCCTCCCCTCGCCCAGAAGGGCGTCCCAGACACCTCCCGTCTTGGCGATCATGGGGTCGCAGCCGCCATACGTCTCGGGGAGCTCGCCGCGGCCGCCGTTCCAAGAGAGCTGGTTTCCCGGCATGCCCTCCATACCGAATACGAGGTCGGGGGCTATGTCGTTCAGCCTCCTGAGCTTCTCGACCGTCACGGCGCCCGCCCCCGTCGCGCCGTGGCGCGACGGGTGGTTGATCAAGACGAACCCGTCGGGGAAATTCTCCCTCATCCATCGCACGCCCTCGTAGGCATGCTCGAGCGAGGCGTCACCGGACCGCTCGCCCCACAGGGCGAGCTCCTCGGCGCCGCCGTCGGCGTACATCGACGTGGGGTCGTCCCCATCCGTGGGCGAGGAGCCACTCGCGTGGGCGAACCTCCACTCGAACTCGCGGATCTTCTCGACCGGCAGTCCGTCGGCTCCGTCGGCATGGAAGAGCACGGCGCCGTGGTCCATGTCGGGCATGTCCCACTCGCAGGCGAACGCGATCGTCTTGTCCGCGTAGCAGCCGTTCGCCTGGAGGTCCCGCACGAATCGCTCCTGCTCCCGCACGGCGATGTAGAACGGCGTGTCCCAAAGCGCACCCTCGTCCGCCGACACCGCGCCGTGCGACCGCCTCAGATGGTCGGCGAAGATGAGGTAATCGAACTCCCCGCCGTCCTCCAGCGCGTCGATATGGGCATCGTCGTGGGCGGCGTCTATGAGCTCCAGGGCGGCGGTATCCCGGAACGCCGCCGCGAGGTTGTTGGCGACCGCCATGTAGGGGTTGGTCGCGTCTTTGGAGAGGATGGAGTGGGTGTGGTACTCGCCCCTGATCCAGCGCCCCTCGGCGTGCCGGTCCGTCTCCTGGGAGCGGTCGACGCCCCCGCCCCCGAGCTCGGACGCGTGGGCGGCCCCGCGCGGCGCCCCGGCCAGGACCGTGCCGGCGGCTATCGCCGCGCCGAGAAGGGCCCTCCTCGTCAACCCGGTGCCGCCCACCCTATCGATATCGTCCCTCTTCGCCATGTTTCTCCCAACCTGTCTCGACCGAATGGACAGGGCAAGCTTATGGCGTGCCCGTACGCGTTCCGTCATCCCGGGGTAAGGGATCGGTCACGCATCGCCGCGCGCGAGTTCCCGCTCGCCGGGTGGTGCGCGCCGCCGACGGGAAGGCCCGCGTCGGCGGCACGGCGGGGGCTAAACTGCCCAAAAGGGCGCAGGCGGACCCGCGCCATACCGACGGACGGCTCGGGACCGGGACCGCGGTACGAAAGGGACGGGAGACGATATGGGAACGATGACCGTGGCGAGGCTCGCCCAGCGCGCCATCGACGGGGACGAGATCGAGCGCGAGGGGCTGCTGGGCCTGGTGGAGGCGCCGCTCGAGGAGCTGTGCGACGCCGCGGACGAGATCAGGCACGCATGCTGCGGCGACAGGTTCGAGCTCTGCACGATCATGAGCGTGAAGAGCGGGGCGTGCCCCGAGGACTGCCGGTTCTGCGCGCAGTCGGCCCGCTGGGGAGGCACCGCCCCGCGCCACGGCTTCGCCCCCGCCGACGAGATCGCCGCCCGCGCCCGCTCCGATGCGCGGCGCGGCTCCCAGCGCTTCTCCCTCGTGGCCTCGGGCGAGCGCGTCGACGCAGACGACATCGGGACGGCGTGCGAGGCGGCGAGCGCGATCGCCCGGGAGACGGGCATCGGCGTCTGCGCGAGCCTGGGGCTGCTCGATCGCGCCGACTTCGACCGCTTGCGCCAAGCGGGCGTGACGCGCATCCACAACAACCTCGAGACGAGCCGCTCGCACTTCGGCGCCATCTGCACGACCCACTCCCACGACCGCAAGCTGGAGGCGCTGCGGGCCGCCAAGGACTCCGGGCTCGAGATCTGCTCGGGCGGTATCGTCGGCATGGGCGAGACCTGGGGGCAGCGCGTCGAGCTCGCCTGCGAGCTGAGGGCGCTCGGCGTGGACTCCGTGCCCATCAACGTGCTGAACCCCATTCCCGGGACGCCCCTCCAAGACCGCGAGCCCCTGGGTATCGACGAGGTCAGGAGGGTCTTCGCCATCTTCAGGTTCGCGCTTCCCACCGCCGCGCTGCGCCTCGCCGGGGGCAGGGTACTGCTGCCCGACGCGGGCCGCTCATGCCTGCGTTCCGGCGCCAACGCGGCCATCTCCGGCGACATGCTCACCACCGCGGGATTCGACATCGAAAGCGACCTCGCCATGGTCGCGAAGGAGGGCCTCTCCACCGGGACGCTCCCCTAGGCGGCGCGGCGCCGCGGGGCCCGCACGCATCGTTTCGTCGCTTTCGTGCATGACGAGAAGCGCCCACCTCGACGTTTTTCCCGATATGTGAATAAGCTATGTACGCTGCGGGTTGCCCGACCGCTCATCCCGCCAAACGGTGCCGTTCGCGAGCGCGGCGGCGAACGGCCGCCGGACCCGCCCCGCCTCCCCTTAGGCTGAATTGGTTATGCGATGAGACATTTCGTCGCGCCATCCGATGGAGGGGAAGCATATGAAAACGAACCGCACGACTAGGCTCGTTCGCTCGATGATGGCGGGGGCCGTGGCGCTCTCGATCACGGCGGGCGCCGTGACCGTCGCCGAGGCGCAGCCGGTGGCCATCGAGGAAGGGCGCCTCGGCGAGGATTCCGCCGAGCTGCGCGCGCTCGTGAACCCGGTCGTCCAGAGCTACGCGCCCTTGAAGGAGGGCGGGAGCTGGCAGCTCTCCTCCTCCGCGCGCCTCGTGCTCGAGGTCGCCGAGGGCGTGGGCGACAACGCGCGCCTCGCGGAGGTAGCGTGCCTCGCGAACGCCGAGATGGTGGACAAGGGCATCGTCTCCCAGGAGCTCGGCATGGTGTACGGCCTGGCGCAAGACGCCGCGGACACGGATATCCTGATCCGCATGGTGCCCGCGTCGAAGATCACCGACCGCAGCTCGTCTACCGAGGCCTACAGCATCGATATCACCGAGGACGGCGTGCTCATCGAGGCGGCCTCCGAGAACGCCGTCCTGTACGCCCTGCGCACCGTCGAGGCGCTGGCGCAGACCTCGCCGGACGGCTTGCCGCTCGGCCGCATCGTGGACTGGCCCGACCTCGCCGAGCGCCGCCTGTTCGTCGACTGCGGGCGCAAGTTCTTCTCAAAGGAATGGTTCATCCGCCAGATCCGCGAGATGAGCTATATGAAGCTGAACACCATGGACATGCACTTCTCGGAGAACCTGGGCTTCAGGATCGAGTGCGACACCGACCCGGCGATCGTGTCCGAGGAGCACCTAAGCAAGCAGGACGTCCTCGATATCCTGGAGGAGGCGCGACGCTACGGCATCAAGGTCATCCCCTCCATCGACTCCCCGGGCCATGTGGACCAGATCCTGAAGGCGCATCCCGAGTACGGCCAGGTCGCCAACGACGGCAGCCATCTCGCGAGCGGCCTCGACATCACGAACCCCGAGGCCGTGAAGTACATGCGCTCCATCTACCAAGAGTACATCGACCTCTTCAAGCAGGGCGGGACCACCACGGACATCTCCATCGGCTGCGACGAGTACATGGAGTTCGACCGCGCCCCATTCACCACCAAGTACAAGTCCGTGCTGGATAGCTGGGCGCGCGAGAACCTGGGTCCCGACTATTGCTGGACCGACACCCTCGCTACCTACATCAACGGCCTCGCCGAGTTCTGCCGCGACGAGGGCCTGCAGCCCCGCGTGTTCAACGACGGCCTCTACTACGGGCTCGGGTCGAGCTACGAGCAGAAGGTGAAGACGCACGACTGGATCGGCGTGGACTTCTGGTCGCAGATGAGCTGGAACCGCTCGATCGCCAACCTGCAGGACCTACTCGACCAGGGCATGGGAACCATCTACAACTTCAACGCCAACTACGCCTATTTCGTGCTGCGCAACAACGACCGCGGCGCCTCGTTCGACTACGATAACAACGACCGCAGCTGGTTCCAGGACTGGACGCCCGGCACGTTCCAGGACCAGCAGAACATGGGCGTGCTGGCCGACGACGACCCGCGCATCAAGGGCACGGCCATCGCCATCTGGTGCGACTACCCCGACGTCGCGACCGAGGACGAGGTCATGGAGGGCATCTCCTCCTCGCTGCGCTCCATGGCGACCCGCGCATGGAACGTCGACAGCAACAAGGACCTCGACTTCGCGGCGTTCCAGAAGCTCACGGGCGAGCTCGGGCACGCCGCCGGCTGGCAGAAGGGCTCCGAGCTGCCGCAGGTGGGCGAGATCCTGCCCGCGGCGAACGTGGGCAAGGTGACCGTGCGCGCGCTCGACGCCGAGGGCAACGCGCTTGCCGATGACCTGGTGAGCTACGGCAAGGTAGGCGAGGCCTACGAGCTCGCGGTGCCCGAGGTCTACGGGTACCGCGTGGCGGACGGCGCTAAGTCGGTGAGCGGCATCTACGCCAAGGACGGCGCGGTGGTAGATGTCGTGTACGAGCGCTACACCGACAAAGCCGGGCTCGCGACGAAGCTGGCGACGGCCCCGCTCGCCGACGCGTCCATCTCCGAGACCTACGCCCCCTACGCCGAGGCGCTCGCCGAGGCGGAGCGCGTCTTCTCCGACGAAGACGCCGACCAGGCGGCCGTGGACGCCGCGCTCGACAAGCTCGCCGAGGCGGAGGCCGACGTGGTGCCCTTGGCCCGCTACGCCCTGTACGTGGAGTGCGCCTACCCGCTGCCCGAGGACGGCTACACGAGCGGCTACGACGCCTACGCCGAGGCGCTCGACGAGGCGCGCGAGCTGCTCGCGCCCGATGCGGACCCCACGGCCGACGAGCTCGCGGGCGCCCTCAAGGCCATCCGCGCCGCCAAGGACGGCCTGGGCAAGCCCGTCCCCACCACACCCTCGGTGAGCGCCACGCACGGCTACTACCCGATGGACGGCGGCTACCCCTACGGCAACATGCTCGACGGGAAGACCTCGACCAAGTGCTGGTTCAACAAGGACCAGCAGGCGGGCGCCGAGGTGACGTTCACGTTCCCGTCCGCCGTGTCGCTCTCCGGCGTCGACATCGAGCAGCCCGAGAACGTGGGCGCCGACATCATCGCCGGAGCAGACGTCCAGGTCATGGCCGAGGGCGGCACGACTTGGGAGACGGTGGGCCATATGGACGCCACCAAGACGTCCTGGGACTTCTCGTTCGACGAGCGGGCGGTCAAGGGCGTCCGCCTGGTGCTTACCGAGTCCAAGAAGAACTGGTACCAGATCTCCGAGGTGGCCTTCGCCGCCAAGCCCATCGCCGAGGACACCTCGCTCGCCGACGCCATCGCCCGGGCGGAGGACCTGGACGTGGACGGGCTCGGTGCCCCGGCGGTGCAGACCATGGTCTCGGCGCTCATCGACGCCCAGCGCGTGCTCACCACGGGCGAGGGCGACGCCGAGGCGGCCCTCCGCGCCCTGAACGAGGCGGTCGCCGCCCTGGGGGCGGAAGGCGCCGCGAAACCGTGCACCGAGGAGCTCGAGGCGTTCCTCGCGAAGGTGCGCGGCCTTGACGGCGACAGCTACACCGCCGAGAGCTGGGAGGCCCTCGAGGCGGCCCGCGTCGAGGGCGAGAAGGTCCTCGCGGACGGCAGCGCCACGCAGGAGGACGTGAACGGCGCGCTCGCCGGGCTGCGCGAGGCGTTCTACGGTCTGGAGCGCGCCGACGCTCCCGCGCCCGATCCCGACCCGGATCCCGATCCCGATCCCGAGCCCACGCCCGATCCGGACCCGGATCCCGACCCGAGCCCCACGCCCACGCCCGGCGGTTCCAACGGCGGCACGACCCAGCCCCAGGGCCAGGCCCCCGCGAAGGCCCAGAAGGGCAAGGCGCTCCCGAAGACGGGGGATGACTCCATCGTCGCCGTCGCCCTGGCCGGGCTGACCGGTGTCTTGGCGCTCGTGACCGGCTTCTTCGCACGCCGGGAATCGTAGGGCCCATCCGATCGCGTCCAAAGGGACGGTGCCCATGGGGTCACCGTCCCTTTTCGCATCCCATGGCGGGCCCGGACATGCGGTTGCCCGCGCCGCGCCATCGCCGCGCCGCATGCCCATGGGCCCCGCGCGGGGGTACCATCATGGCAGCGAACACCCATCACAAAGGAGGCCACATGCCCCGCACCCTCGTCATCATCGCCCACCCGAACCTCACCGGCCCGGCGGGCTCGCGCGTGCACCGCCGCTGGGCCGCCGAGCTCGCCGCACATCCCGACGAGTTCGAGGTCCGCGACCTCTACGCCCTCTATCCCGGCGGGCAGCTTGACGGGGAGGGCGTCGCCGCGGAGCGGGCGGCCCTCATGCGCGCGGGCACCGTGGCCCTCCAGTTCCCGGTGTACTGGTACAGTGCTCCGGCCCTGCTGCGCACCTGGATGGACGACGTCTTCGGCTTCGGCTGGGCCTACGGCGGCGAGCGGGCGCTTCCCGGCGAGCCGGGCCGGGCGCTCGCCGGCAAGACCTTCGCCTGCGCGGTGAGCGCCGGCGACATCGAGGCCAACTACCGCGCCGAGGGGACCGTGGGCTTCACGATGGAGCAGGTGCTGACGCCCTTCGCCGCCACGGCCAACTACGTGGGCGCCACCTGGGCGGGCGCGCCGTACGCCCTGTTCGGAACCGAGAAGGGCCTCACGGACGCCCAAGTGGACGAAAGCGCCCGGGCCTACGCGGCCTGGCTGCGCGACGTGGGGCGCACGGGCGCCGGGGCGCGACGGGACTAGGGTAAACGGGGAGGGGGTCGGCGCCCAGGCGTCGACCCCCTCCTCCACATCCCTTGGGCGCGATCGCTACTTGAGTCCTCGCCCCAGGCGCTCCGCCACGGCGGACACGGCGTCCTCGGACACCGCGCCGCACCCGCAGCCGGAGCCGCCGCAACCCCCGGACTCGTCGTGGTGCGGGCGGAACTTCTGGCTCACCTCGTCCATGGCGAGCGGCTTCACGCTCTCCATGGTGAACCCCTTGCCCGCGCGCAGGTTCTCCTTGGCCACCGAGATCATCAGCTTGATGCGGTTGAGCTGGTTCACCTCGGAGGCGCCCGGATCGTAGTCGACGGCCACGATGTTGCTCTCGGGGTGCTGGCGGCGCAGCTCCTTGATCACGGCCTTGCCCACCACGTGGTTGGGCAGGCACGCGAAGGGCTGGGTGCAGATGATGTTGGGCGCCCCATGGTCGATCAGGTCGAGCATCTCGGCCGTGAGCAGCCACCCCTCGCCCATGTTGTTGCACAGGGAGAGCACGCGCGAGGCCTTCTCGGCCATCACGGAGATGGGCTCGGGCCGCTCGAAGCGCGCGGACCTCTCCAGCAGCTCGTCCACGGGCTTGCGCATCCAGTCGACCAGGCCGATCACGCCGTCCATGGCGCCGCGTGTCACCGCGGAGCTACCGAGCTCGTCCTTCTGCAGCTTGGCGTTGCTCATGGAGTACAGGAAGAAGTCGAGCAGGCCCGGCACCACGGCCTCGCAGCCCTCCGCCTCGATCACGTCGACCACGTGGTTGTTGGCCGTGGGGTGGAACTTGACCAGGATCTCGCCGACCACGCCCACGCGCGGCTTGGTGCCCTCGCCCACGAGCGGCAGCTCGTCGAAGGCGCGGATAGCGTCACGCGAGAGCTTGGTGAAGCCGCGGCGCGTGAAGCGCGGGGCCTCGCGGCGGGCGCGCGCCATGAAACGCTCGAACAGCTCGTTGGCCGAGCCCGGCTCGGCCTCGTAGGGGCGGGTGCGGTAGAGCATCTGCATCATGACGTCGCCGAACAGCACGCTGTACACGGCGGCCTTGAGCATGGGCACGGAGAGCTTGAAGCCGGGGTTCTGCTCGTCGAGCTTCACCGCGGACAGCGAGATCACCGGGATCTCGGGGTGGCCGCTCTCGCGAAGGGCCTTGCGGATGAGCGCGATGTAGTTGGTGGCGCGGCAGCCGCCGCCCGTCTGGCTGATCACCACGGCCGTCTTGGAGAGGTCGTAGCGGCCGGACTCGATGGCCTCCATGATCTGGCCCGTGACCAGGACGGACGGGTAGCAGATGTCGTTGTTGACGTAGCGCAGGCCCGCCTCCACGGCGCCGCGGTCGGTGGAGGGCAGAAGTTCCAGGTTGTAGCCGGCGGCAAGGAAGACCTCCTTGATGAGGTCGAAGTGGATCGGCGCCATCTGCGGGCACAGGATGGTGTAGCCGGCCTCCTTCATCTCCTCGGTGAAGGGCACCTTCTCCCACGCGGCGCTCTTGCTCTTGCGCTGGGCCGAAAGGGCGTACTTGCGCGTGGCGAAGGCCGGGGCCTCCTCGCTCGGGGCCACCGGGGCCGCCTCGCCCTGCTCGTAGGCATCGCCCGCCTCGGCCGCGCGCTCGGCCTCCTGGTCCTTGAGCGCCGCCATGAGCGAGCGCACGCGGATGCGCGCGGCGCCCAGGTTGGACACCTCGTCGATCTTCAGCACGGTGTAGATCTTGCCGGAGGCCTCCAGGATCTCCTGCACCTGGTCGGTGGTGAGCGCGTCCAAGCCGCAGCCGAAGCTGTTCATCTGCACCAGGTCGAGGTCGTTGCGCATGGTGACGAAGCGCGCCGCCGCGTAGAGGCGCGAGTGGTACATCCACTGGTCGACCACGCGGATCGGCCTCTCGGGCTTCACCAGGTGCGCCACGGAGTCCTCGGTCAGCACGGCGAAGCCGAAGGAGCCGATGAGCTCGGGCAGGGCGTGGTTGATCTCGGGGTCGTTATGGTAGGGGCGCCCGGCCAGCACGATGCCGTGGCCGCCGTGCTCCTCGATCCAGTGCATGGCCTCCTCGCCCATGGTCTGGATACGCGCATGGAACTCCTCGTCGGCGGCAAAGGCGGCGTTCACGGCGGCGTCGACCTCGCTGCGGGTGAGCTTGGGGCCGCGCACGCGCCCGCGCCCGGCCTCGGCGTCGGCCACGCGGTCCACGGCCAGCAGCTGATACAGGCGGCGCTTGAGCTCCACGCGGTCGTTATAGGGCACGAAGGGGTCCATGAACTCCACGTGCCTCTCGGAGATCTCGTCGATGTTGAGCTTCAAGGCCTGCGGGTAGCTCATGACGATGGGGCAGTTGTAGCAGTTGCCCGCGGTGGGGTCCTCTTTCCGCTCCCAGCGGATGCAGGGCATCCAGATGAAGTCCACGTCGCGCTCGATCAGGTCCATGATGTGGCCGTGGGAGAGCTTGGCCGGGTAGCAGACCGACTCGCTCGGCATGGACTCGATGCCGGCCTCGTAGACCTTCTTGCTGGAGTCGCGCGAGAGCTGCACGGAGAAGCCCAGCTTGGTGAAGAACGCGTGCCAGAAGGGATAGTTCTCGTACATGTTGAGCGCGCGGGGCAGGCCAACGGTGCCACGCGGAGCGTCCTCGGGCGCGAGCACCTCGCGGTCGAACAGCAGGTCGTTCTTGGCGGCGAAGAGGTTGGGGGCCTCGACCTTGCGCTTGCGCGCGCCGCCCGCGCCCTTTTCGCAGCGGTTGCCCGTGATGAAGCGGCGGCCGGAGCCGAAGTCGTTGATGGTGAGCTGGCAGTTGTTGGAGCAGCGGCCGCAGCGCGCGTGGCGCTGGGTCACCGTGAGCGCGGCGATCTCGTCGGCGGTGAGCACGGTCGAGGTGCCCGCCTCGCCGGCGCGGTCGCGCGCGAGCAGGGCCGCGCCGTAGGCGCCCATGCAGCCAGCGATGTCCGGGCGCACGGCGTCCACGCCCGTGAGCAGCTCGAAGGCGCGCAGGGTGGCGTCGGACATGAAGGTGCCGCCCTGGACGATCACCTGCGTGCCGATCTCCTTGGGGTCTCGCAGCTTGATGACCTTGAACAGGGCGTTCTTGATCACGGAGTAGGACAGGCCCGCCGCGATGTCGCCCACGGTGGCGCCCTCCTTCTGGGCCTGCTTCACGCGGGAGTTCATGAACACCGTGCAGCGGCTGCCCAGGTCGACCGGGGCCCGGGCGCCCACGGCCTCGGCCGCGAAGGAGCGCACGTCCATGTCCATGGACATGGCGAAGCTCTCGATGAAGCTGCCGCAGCCCGAGGAGCAGGCCTCGTTCAGCATGATGTGCTCGATCACGCCGTCGCGCACGCGCAGGCACTTCATGTCCTGGCCGCCGATGTCCAGGATGAACTCCACGCCGGGCAGGAACGCCTTGGCGCCGCGCAGGTGGGCGACGGTCTCGATCTCGCCGGAGTCGGCCTTGAGCGCCTCGATGAGCAGGGCCTCGCCGTAGCCGGTGGTGGTCACGTGGCCGATCTGGGCGCCCGCCGGGATGTGCGCGTAGAAGTCGGCCATGATGGTCTTGGCGGTGCCCAGGATGTCGCCGTTGTTGCTGCCGTACCAGGTGTGCAGCAGCTGGCCGTCCTCGCCCACCATGGCGGCCTTCATGGTGGTTGAGCCGGCATCCAGGCCGATGAACACGCGCCGTCCGGTGTAGGCGGCGAGGTCCCCGCGCGGCACGACCTGCTCGGCGTGGCGGGCGTCGAACGCGGCGCGCTCCTCCTCGGTGGCGAAGAGCGGCTCCAGGCGCTCGACCTCGGAGCCCTGGGTGTCGCCCAGGGCGTCGATGGCGTCGATGAGCTGGCTGAAGGTGGAGAGCTTCTCGCTCTCGTGCGCCATGGCGGCGCCGGAGGCCACGAACAGGTGGGCGTTCTCCGGGATGATGCGGTGCTCCTCGTCCAGGTCGAGCGTGAGGTAGAAGCGGTGGCGCAGCTCGGAGAGGTACTGCAGCGGGCCGCCGAGGAAGGCCACGTAGCCGCGGATGGGGCGGCCGCACGCCAGGCCGGAGATGGTCTGGGTCACCACGGCCTGGAAGATGGACGCGGCCACGTCCTCGGGGCGGGCGCCCTCGTTCAGCAGCGGCTGCACGTCGGTCTTGGCGAACACGCCGCAACGGCTCGCGATGGGGTAGATCGTGGTGGCGTTCTTCGCGAGCTCGTTCAGGCCGGAGGCGTCGGTGTGCAGCAGGGTGGCCATCTGGTCGATGAACGCGCCCGTGCCGCCGGCGCAGGTGCCGTTCATGCGCTGCTCGATGCCCTGGTCGAAGTAGATGATCTTGGCGTCCTCGCCGCCCAGCTCGATGGCCACGTCCGTCTCGGGGATCATGGTCTCCACGGCGCGCTTGCTCGCGATGACCTCCTGCACGAACTCCAGGCCGAGCCACTGGGAGAGGAGCAGGCCGCCCGATCCGGTGATGGCGCAGGTCATGGCCGCGTCGGGAAGGACGGCGGCCGCGCCCACGAAGAGGTCGCGGGCGCAGGCGCGCACGTCGGTGTGGTGGCGCTGGTACTTGGCGTACACGACCTGGTCGTCGTCGTTCAGCACGGCGAGCTTGACGGTGGTGGAGCCCACGTCGATGCCCAGGTGGAGCTGGCCGTGCGCGTGCTCGGGGTGGAAGAGGGCGCCCTCGGTGTGGACATTTGCCCCGGGCAAATGTCCACCGACGGTCGGGGTTTCCATGGCGGTATTCTCGTCCATCATCTTCTAGTTCTCCTCTTTCCGGTCAAGGTGCAGGGTCATGAGCTTCATGCCGTAGGCCGGCACGTTGATGTCTATGGGCATGCCGTAGAGGTCGCCCGGGCGCACGAAGGCGATCACCGTCATGATGCGCGCGATGGCCTCGGGCGGCTCGGCCAGGCCGTTCTCGAACCAGCGCTGGACCACGCCGGTCTCGGCCGCCACCACGTAGGTGAGGTAGTAGTCGAAAAACGCGCCGAGCGCCGTGGGGAAGATACCCATCTGCATGCGGTGGGAGACCTCCGCACGCGCCATGTCGATGAGCTTCTTGATGAAGGCCGGGTCGCCGCCCGGGCCCAGGAGCGCCCCCACGAGCTCGCGGTTGGCCGCCAGGTAGCGCAGCAGCTCCACGCTGCCGGGCGCCGGGGCGAGCTCCTCGATGCTGCGGTAGACGTCGGGCAGGGTGGTTGCGGAGATGCCGTGCACCAGGGCGCGGATCTCGGCGATGAGGGCGTCCTCAACCGCCAGGACGAAATCGGGGATGTCGCGGTAATGGCTGTAGAACGTGCGGCGCGTGAGGCCGGCGCGCTCGGTGAGGGCCGCCACGGTGATGCGCGAGAGGTCCTCGCCGGCGTTGATCTCGGCCGCGAGGGCGTCGCGCAGGGCGCATTGCGAGCGCCGCGAGCGCCGGTCGCTCTTCATCTCGGTAGGGGGCATAGGTCTCCTTGCTAATACACTGCCCGTGCATTATTGCACAGGCTGTGCATCATCTCAGAAACCCGACATCGCAGGGCGGAGCGGCGTGCCGGAGGCGCATCGCTACCTAGCCGCCGCCGGGCCGTTGCCGTGCCGCACGCGGGCCGTTGCCGCGGCGCTCGCGCATTCATTGAGACGAATCTGCACGTTCTGCCTCGAAAAAGTGCATTTTCATCTCAATGGATAACCGATACGGGGGGTGCCCTGCGATCATTGAGACGAATCTGCACTTCCAGGGCCGTGAAAGTGCAGATTCGTCTCAATGAATAATCGCTCTGGGGGGTCACCTCGCCGCCGTTGAACGGGAAAGCCCCGCGGCGCGGCGTGCGGCGAGGCGGATCAATCGATGACGGTATAGCCGGCGACCTGGGGACGCTGGGCGCGCACCGTGCGGACCATGTGGCGCGGCACGGCGTGGAAGGCGCAGCTGCCGATCACCGTGCCCGCCGCGCGCTTGGCGTCGTCGCTGCCGTTGCGGGTGGCGTAGCTATGCCCAAAGCGCTCGAGCATCACCAGGTCGTTGCCGCCGTCGCCGTACACAGCCACCTCGTCGGGGCGGATGCCCAGGTACTCGGCGAGCCACGCGATGGAGGCACCCTTGTTGACCCGGGCGTCCGTGATCTCGAACATAACCGGGTCAAACGGCGTGTTCACCACCTTGTCGGCATGTCCCGCCAGAAACGCGTGCAGCTCGCGCTCCAGGCCCGCGTCCGCGATGCGGGCGTTCACCTTGCAGATCTCGTGCTCCAGGATGCGCGCGGGCGGCTGGGCGTACAGGGGCCGCTCGCTATCCCCTGCGGCGCGGGCGCGCATGCCCGCGAGCACGATCCGCCGAAAGAGGTTGTCGTGCCTGTACCCTGCCTCGTGCTCCTCGGCCGTTCCCGTCACGAAGCTGCGCTCCAGCCCCACGCACTCAAAGCAGACCTGCGGAAAGGCGAGCAGCATCTCCTCGAGCACCGCGGCATCCACCGTTCCGTGGTGGATCACCCGTCCCTCGCGGTCCAGCACGAGCGAGCCGTTGGCGCAAACCACCTCGTTGTCCACGCCGGAAAGGCCGAAGTCGCCCGCCGTACGAAACGTCCGGCCCGTCGCCACGGTGAAGTGCGCACCCGACTCCGTGACCTCGCGTATGGCGGAGAGTATCTTGGCGTCGACCATATGGAGGGCGTTCAGGAGGGTGCCGTCGAGGTCGCTGGCGAAAAGCTTGATCATGGCGTGCTCCGGTGGGATCGGGCGTGATTCACATGCGGCATCGATGATACCGCAGACGCGGCGGCGGTGCGTCCTGTCCGGCGTACCGCCCGGCGCCCGCCCCAACCAGGGCCACGTCCTACCCCAGGGCCACGTCCAGCACCATCATGACCACGAAGCCCGCGATCACGCCGAGGGTGCCCACGTTGGAGTGCTCGCCCAGGTGCGCCTCGGGGATCAGCTCCTCCACCACCACGTAGACCATGGCGCCGGCGGCGAAGGAAAGCAGCCACGGCATGAGCGGCTGGATCCAGCCGGACACGAGCACCACCGCGATGCCGAAGATCGGCTCCACGATCCCCGAGAGGCTTCCCAGCACGAAGGCCCGGCGGCGGCTGCAGCCCTCGCGCGCCAGCGGCAGCGAGACAGCCGCGCCCTCGGGGAAGTTCTGCAGGCCGATGCCGATGGCCAGGGCGAAGGCCATGCCCAGGTACGCCTCGCCGGCGGCTCCCGCGGCCTGCACGGCCATGGCGAACAGCAGCCCCACGCTCATGCCCTCGGGGATGTTATGGAGCGTCACCGCGGAGATGAGCAACGTGGTGCGCTTCCAATCCGAGGGCAGCCCCTCGGGTTCGTCGCCCTCTGCGTGCAGGTGCGGCAGCAGCGAGTCGAGCGCGATGAGGAAGGCCACGCCGAGCAAGAAGCCGCCCGCGGCGGGAATCCATCCCACCTGGCCCATCTCGGTGGCCTGCTCGATGGCCGGGTTCAACAGCGACCACACGCTCGCGGCGATCATCACACCTGCCGCGAACCCCAAGAAGATATGGTGCGTGAGCGGCCGGTCCGCGCGGAAGAAGAACACCACGGCGGCGCCGAGCGTGGTCATGAGCCAGGTGAAGCCGCACCCCAGGGCGGCCCAGGCGAGCGCCTGGAGCAGGTTCGTGTCGATCATGGGAGCCTCGATTCGTCTCGCGCGACATGGGCGGTTGAAGGCCGTGGCGCCGCGGCGCCCACGCGCATTTGGTTAGCCTTGGCTAACGCATTATAGACGAGATATGCTTCCCTGGCGCGACCATATCGCGGACGGCGTTAGAAAAGCCCCTCGAGCCGGGGCCAGACCTCGTCGAGCGTGTCGAACATACGGCCCATCGCCGCGATTCCGAACAGCCCCGCCACCTCGGGCACCAAGAAGACGTCGCTGGAGCATGAGAGCTCGTCGCCTTCCTCCAGCGCGAACTTGACCCAGCGGTAGGCGGCGTTCAGCTCGTTCACGAGCTCCAGCGCCCGGGCACGGCGGCCCGGGGCCACCGTCCCCAGCCGCTCGACCTCTAGGTGGGCGCCGCGGTCGTTGATGCGGAAGAGCACCTGGGTGCGCGGCAGGTGCCGGCCCGCCCAGCCCACGCGGACGGTGTCGATGAGGTTCTCGTCCTCGAGCGGCGTGTCGCTGCGGTGCTCGATGCCGGCATCGGCCATCTCCCGCATGAGCGCGATTGAGTTGTCGTACATAGCGTCCTCCCTCCGCGCGGTCCCCGCGCCTCTCCGATAGCGGCCGGACGGCCCGATAGAGCCGCCGACCGCGACCGTCCGACTGTCTGCAGCAGGGTACCCAGCATAAACCGAATCCGCTAGCTCAGGCGGCCGTCCTCCACCGAGTGGAAGCGGTCCGCGAACCGCACGGTGCTGGCGCGGTGGCTCACGAGCACCACCGTCTTGCCCGCCTCGCGCAGGCGCGCCACGGCCCGCATGACCGCCGCCTCGGAGAGCGCGTCGAGGTTGCTCGTGGGCTCGTCGAGCAGCACGAGCGGGGCGTCGTGCAGAAAGACGCGCGCCAGGCCGATCCGCTGCCGCTCGCCGCCGGAGAGCGAGTCGCCCAGCTCGGCCACGGGGGTGTCGAGGCCCGCGGGCAGGCGGTCGATGAGCGCGGTCAAGGCGGCCTGCTCGCAGGCGCGGGCGAGCTCGCCCTCCGTGGCGTCCTCGCGCGCCACCAGCAGGTTGTCGCGCAGGGTTCCCACGAACAGGTGCGTGTCCTGCGTCATGTAGGACTCGCAGGCGCGCAGGCTCGAGGTAGCCAGGGACCGCGCGTCGCGGCCGCCCACGCGCACCTCGCCCGCGGTCGGGTCCCAGAAGCGCATGAGAAGCTTGAGCAGCGTGGACTTGCCGGAACCGGAGCGGCCCGTGATGCAGGTCATCTCCCCCGCGGGAATCTTGAGCGAGATGCCCGAGAGCACGCGCTCGCCCGTCTCGGCGTAGGAGAAGTCCACGCGGGAGAGCTCGGCGCCCGCGGGGGCCGCCTGATTGAGGACCTCGCCCGCGGCGTCCGCCACCTCGTCGGTCTGGGGCGCCTCGTCAAGCAGGTCGAGCACGCGCTCGCCGCTCGCGATCGTGGCCTGCAGCGAGGTGCCCAAGCGCGCCACGGCGAGCACCGGCCCCATGCTGGAGAAGAACGCGAAGCTCCCCACGAAGGCCTCGGCCACGCCGATCCGGCCCGTGAGCGCCAGGTGCGCGCCGAGCCCCACCATGGCGAGCGAGAGCACGAGCACCAGCGCATCGGCCACGGCCTCCACGCCGGCCATGCGCACGTGGAGCGCGCGGTCCACGGCACCCATGCGCCGGGTGCGCTCATCCAGGCCGCGCGAGCGCGCCGCCACGCCACCGAACTGGATGCTCTCTGACAGGCCGCGCAGGCCGTCGAGCACGTAGGCGCTGATGGCTCCGGCGCCGTCGCGCGAGGCGCGGCCCGCGCGCCCGCAGAGCTTGGAGGACGCCACGGGCAGCACCGTGCCCAGAAGCAGGTAGCCCGCCAGCGCGAGCGCGCCCATGGCCGGGGCCTGCGCGCCGATGAAGGCCACCATGGCCAGGCTCGCCAGCACGGCGATGGCGATGGGCGAGATGGTGTGGGCGTAGAAGACCTCGAGCAGCTCGATGTCGGCGGTCACGAGCGAGATGAGGTCGCCGCGTTCGCGGCCCTCGAGCTTGGCCGGCGCCAGGCGGCGCAGCTGCGCGAACACGAGGTCGCGGATATGCGCGAGCAGGCGGAAGGCGATGTAGTGGTTGGCCAGCTGCTCGCCGTAGTGGAGCGGGCCGCGCACGACGCCGCAGACGACGAGCGCCACGCACGCCGCGAGCACTCCGGGCGCGACCGCGCCGCCCGCCCCCATGGCGACCATGAGCCCGTAGGCCCCGAAGGTGATGAGGAAGGTGGCGGCGAGCGAGCCCAGGGTGCCGAGCACGATGGCCAGCAGCAGGTAGGGCAGAAGCGGCCGCACCAGGCCGACCATGCGGCCCATCACCGCCACCGCCGACCGCGCGGCATGGGGGACGGGGCCGATCCCGGCCTTCGCCGGCGGCTCGGCGCCCGCGGTCGCCGGCACGATGTCGGCCTCGCCGTCCGCGCCCTCCTCCCCCACGGCGGCGTCGTCGACGGGAGCGAGGACGTCGCCCTCCAGCACCGCCTGACTCTCCCAGAGCTCGGCGTAGCGCCCGCCCGCGGCCAGGAGCTGCGCGTGCGTTCCGCGCTCCGCCAGCTCGCCGGCGTCCATCACCAGGATCGCGTCGGCGTCGGCCACGCTCGCCAAGCGATGTGCGATCACGATCACGGTCCGCTCGCCCGCCAGCCCCTCGATCACGCGGCCGATGGCGCGCTCGCTCTCGGCGTCCACGTTGGAGGTCGCCTCGTCGAAGATGTAGACCGGCGTGTCGTGCAGCAGGGCGCGGGCAACGCACAGGCGCTGGCGCTGGCCGCCCGAGAGGTTGCGCCCGCCCTCGGTCACGGCCATGTCGAGCCCGCCCGCCGCGCGCAGGAAGCCGTCCATGCGGCAGCGCGCGAGCGCCTCCCAGAGCTCCTCATCGGTCGCGTCGGGGCGCGCGAGCAGCAGGTTCTCGCGCACCGTGCCCGCGAACAGGTGCCCCGCGCTCGGCACGAGCGTCACCGTGCCCATGAGCGCCTCGAGGCTCGCGCGGCGCACGTCCACGCCGCCGATGGTGAGCGCGCCCTCGTAGGCGACCTTGCGCCCTGAAAGGATTCCCGCCAGCGTGGACTTTCCCGAACCGCTCGCGCCCACGATGGCCGTGAGGCTCCCGTGCGGCAGGCGTGCGTCCACCCCGCGGAGCACCCGGCGCTCGCCGTAGGCGTAGCCCACGCCCTCGCACACGATGTCGCCCGTGGCGGGGATCTCGGCCTCGCCGCGCTCGGGTTCGGGCGTGTCCAGGATACGGAACATGGTCTTGGCCGCGGACATGCCGTTCATCGCCGTGTGGAAGAGCGATCCCAGCCGGCGCATGGGCAGGAAGAACTCCTGGGAGAGGAACACCACGGAGAACGCCGCGGAAAAGGTGAGCTGCCCCGCCGCGAGCTGCAGCACGGCCACGACGATGCCCACCGCCGCCCCTCCGAAGGCCACCAGGTCCATGACGTTGATGGAGTTCAGCTGCACGCCGAGCATCTTCATGGTGGCGCGGCGGAAGCCTTCCGCCTCGCGGTTCATGCGCTCGTGCCAACGGGCGTCGGCGCGGTAGATCTTCAAGGTGGTGAGGCCCTGCACGGCCTCGAGGAAGCTCCCTCCCAGATCGACGTAGCTGCCCCAGTACTCGGCCGCGACCTTCTTGGCGTTCCGCATGACCATCATGATGGAGCCGGGGATGAGCGGTACGATCACCAGCAGGACGACGGCGGGCACCGGGGCGCTCGCCACGAGCGAGGCGAACAGGATGATCGGCGCCAGCACGGCGTAGAAGAGCTGGGGCAGGTAGCCGCCGAAGTAGGCCTCGAGCTGCTGGGCGCCCTCGGTGCTCGTCTGCACGGCCTCGGCGGTGGAGACACCCTCGGCGTAGGACGGTCCGAGCGCCGCCAGCTTGTCGTACACGAGCTGGCGGATCTGGCGTTTGGCGGCGAAGGCCGCGCGGTCGCCGGCTCGCTGGGCCCGGTAGATGGCGACGGCGCGGCCGGCGATGGCCACGGCGAGGATGCCCAGGCGCTCGGGCGTGGCGAGGTCGGCGAGGGTCGCGAGCGAGAGGCCGTCCACCGCCTGCAGCACGAGCAGGCCGGAGAAGAGGCGGCCGAGCACCATGATGATGGCGATGTTGAGTACGAGCGCCGCGCACTTGTAGACGACGCTCGCCATGACGGGCCGCATCACGCCGGGAACGAGGGATATGAGCCGCTTATCGAACACGGGGACCTCCTGGGTCGGGGTGGAATCACAAGTTAGCTTTGGTTGACTAACTTTCCCACTATACCCCGGGCGGGGCTGAACGGTCCCTCGATTTGTTCACCTAGGCATACTTGGATTTGGATGGGGATGCGTCGCGCGGCCGCCGAGCCCTGTTGACGCAACGCCACCGCAACATGCCAAGCACGTCGCCCGGGCGTGGACGGATCGCCAAGCGCGTCGCCCGCGGCGCCCGCCGCCCCGCACATCGCCCGGAACATGAGCCGATTATCTCCTGTCCCCAATTGACCCAAGCGGCTGGAGGACGCCTAGATCACGAGCAGAGCCAGCTTGACCAGGGCCACGCCCACGGCACCCACGGCCACGACGGTCTTGAGGGTCGGTGCGTCGATGCGGTGCGCGTTGGCCGCGCCCGCCACCGCCCCGACGCCATGGGTCACCAGCGCCACGGGCAGCAGCGCCCACGCGCCCGCGGAGATGCCGCCGCCCGCAAGGTAGCCCACGGCC
>Cebus_capucinus_imitator_PRJNA485217_SSR024__coassemble_868_pt1 | contig 52764 bp, 41 predicted proteins | sample Cebus_capucinus_imitator_PRJNA485217_SSR024__metabat2_low_PE_009 | metagenome-assembled genome bin Cebus_capucinus_imitator_PRJNA485217_SSR024
CCACCGTGTAGGAGCGCTTGAGGCCCTTGGGTTGGGCGTCATCGTCGATGGAGATAGCCGTGATGGCGGCACCGGTGCCGTCCTCCGCGTCGGAGCCGGTATCGGTGTCGGCGTCGCTGCCGTCCGTGTTCCCAGAGTCGGCATCGCCCTCGGAGCCGGAGTCCTCGCCCGGCTCGGCGGAGTCCTCCTTGCCGGAACCCGAATCGGAGCCGGAGCCGGAGCCGCCCTGGTCGGAGCCGGAGCCCGAATCGGAGCCGGCGTCGCCCTTGTCCTCGGAGCCGCTACCGCCCTGGTTGCCCTGGTCGGAATCGGACCCAGAACCGTCCTCCGAACCCGAGCCGTCCTCTCCCGCACCCGGCTCCTCGGGAGTGCTCGGCGTCTCGGGTGTCTCGGGTGTCTCGGGGGTCGTGGGCGTCTCGGGCACGCTCGGTTTCTGCTGCTCCGCCTCCGCCTCGTGCTGCGAGATGTAGGAGAGCACCGTCTGGCGCTCGCGCTCGTAGCGGGCGGTGTAGCTCCAGGCGTAATCGTGGGTCCTGCCCTCGCCCGTGGTGTAGTAGCTCACCACGGAGTTGCAGAGCGCGTCGACGATCTGGCGGTCCGTCATGGAGCTCGTGAGGTGCGCGTCGCGGATGAAGCTGCGCACGCCGCCTGAGCCAAAGAGGTTCGTCATGCTCCATGCCAGGCCCTTCACCGCATCGCAGCGCCCGGAGATATCCACGCCGCTCACGCTCTCCACCGCGTCGAGCGCCGGCACGCAGTAGTTCTGGTAGCCGTAGGCGTCCTGCAGCGCGGAGAACTCCGCGGGGTCGGCAGCGTAGGCGGCGTGCCAGGCGTCTTGCGCCAGCTGCCCGATCGAGGTCAGGCGCTTGGCGGAGTAGTCGTAGATGGCGCCCGTCTTGAGCTCGTCGCCGCGGTCGATCACAGCCTTGAACATGGAGTACTTGGTGGGGTTGTAGGCATACACCTGCTCCATGAAGGGCAGCAGCGAGTAGCGGCGGTCGAACTGGTAGTAGCCCATGGCGTTGTAGCCGTCGCCATAGCTGAAGCCCAGGTCGTAGTTGCTGCCAGACTCATTCTGGGCGAAGTACTTCATCTCGGCGGAGAGGCTCATGGGCGAGATGCGCGCCTGCGCCCGACTGGAGAACAGCGAGGTCAGCGCGGAGAGGGCGCCCTCGTCCTCGGCGGCGTACTCCTCGTCGCGGTCCCACGAAGCCGGCTCGGGCAGGGTGCCGTCGGCCGCGACCTCGTCGGTGGCGGCGGAATTGTCCGGGCCGCCGGCGGTATCGGCGCCGTCCGAGCCGTCCTCGGCGTGCGTGGCGGCCGAGACGATTTTGGGCGCGCTCACGGTGCCCAGGCTCAACACGGCGGCGAGACCTGCCACCACGGCCTTGTGCTTGGTTAGGATCATAGATGGCCTCCTGGTTCTGACCGGCACGGTGGCCGGGCTGGTTGCGTTTGGTCTACGTTTGCGTCAGAGCCGCAATGGAGTAATGCCAGTATGACAGGGGTTTCGGGACTGCACAATAAGCGCACGCGGACGCGCCGGCGAACGACGGGCGATGCGGGCGGCCACGCCCCCGCGCCAGGGCCGCCGACCCGTCGCCCCGTCCCTTTCCCAACACGGAAAAGAGGCGGCCCCGAAGGACCGCCTCCCAACAAACGCTATCCGAGCCGTTCGGTCCGCACGCGAGCGCGCCTACGCGACCTTGCAGATCCAGCCGTGCTTGTCCTCCACGGCGCCGTCCTGGATGCCGGTGAGAGTCTCGCGCAGCTTGGTCATGACCGGTCCCATCTCGTCGTGGCCTGCCGGGAAGGTCACGACCTCCTCGCCGTCGTGGATCTCGCCCACCGGGGAGATGACTGCCGCGGTGCCGCACAGGCCGCACTCGACGAACTTGCCGCTCTTGACCTCGGCCCACTCAACCGGACGCTGGGTCACGGTGAGGCCCAGGTCCTCGGCCACCTGCACGAGCGAGCGGCGGGTGATGGAGGGCAGGATGGAGTCGGTGTGGGACTGCGGCACCACGAGCTCGCCGTCCTCGGTCACGAACATGACGTTCGCGCCGCCGGTCTCCTCCACAAAGGTGCGGGACTCGGAATCCAGGTAGAGGTTCTCGGCGAAGCCGGCGCGGTGGGCCTCCATGGTGGGCTTCAAGCTCATGGCGTAGTTCAGGCCGGCCTTGATGTTGCCGGTGCCGTGGGGCGCGGCGCGATCGTACTTGGAGACGCACAGCTTGATGGGCTTGAGGCCGCCCTTGAAGTACGGGCCGACGGGGGTCACGAGGATATGGAAGTGGTACTCGGGGGCGGGGGCCACGCCGATGACCTCGCCGGAGCCGATCATGAACGGGCGCACGTAGAGCGTGGCGCCGGAGCCGAAGGGCGGCACCCAGGCGGCGTTGGCCTCGACGACCTGCTTGACGGCGTCGACGAAGCGGTCGACCGGGAACGGCGGCATCTCGAGGCGCTCGGCGGACTCGTACATGCGCTGGGCGTTCATGTCCGGGCGGAAGCACACGACCTCGCCGGACTCGGTGGTATAGGCCTTGAGACCCTCGAAACACTCCTGGCAGTAATGGAAGATACCGGCGCACTCGGACAGCGTGATGGAATGGTCCGTGGTGAGGCGTCCCTCGCCCCACTCGCCGTCCTTCCAGTCGCACACGTAGCTGTAGTCGGTGGGCATATAGCCGAAGCTGAGGTTACCCCAGTCCAAGTCCTTCTTCTCGACTGCCATGATCGTTCCTTTCCTTGCAAGCAAACCGTGCAGTGTTCGAATTCTACCGCTGCGCGCATGGCCGGCCGCGAGACACTGCGCTGTAGTAAAGCTGAAACAATCGCCGACACCCGGCACGAGGCGGCGACCGCCCCGGGCGACCACCACCAAAATAGGGCCCGCGGGCAGATGCCCACGGGCCCGATCGCCGCGCGCTCGCGAACGGCAGGCAGCGCTACTTCTTGGCGCCGAGCTTGGCCTTGACGAGGCCCGCGATGGCCGGAATCAGCGAGATGGCGATGATGCCGATCACGATCATCTCGAAATGGTCCTGCACGAAGGCGATGCCGCCGAAGAAGTACCCCAGCAGCGTGAAGATGCTGGACCAGGTGATGCCGCCCAGGATGTTGAAGATCACAAAGGAGTGCCACTTCATGCCGCCCACGCCGGCGAGGAACGGCACGAAGGTGCGGATGAACGGGAAGAAGCGGCCCAAGAAGATCGCCAGGTGGCCCCACCTGTCCAGGAAGGCCTCGGACTTGGCGATGCGCTCGGGGGTCATGGCCTTTATCTTGCCGGAGGCGATGATCTTCTTGCCGAAGAAGTGGCCGATAAAGAAGTTGCACTGGTCGCCCAGGATGGCGGCGGCCCACACGATGGCGAGCAGGTGCACGATATTCAGCGGGCCCGAGGCCTCGTGGGCGAAGATGCCCGCGGCGAAGAGCAGCGAGTCGCCGGGGAGGAACGGCATGAAGACCACACCGGTCTCGATGAAGATGATCAGGAAGATGAAGCCGTAGGCGTAGGCGGGACCCATGGCGATCCACGCGGCGATGGCGGCGCGCGGGTCCTGCAGGAGCTCCTTCAAGAAGGTGACGATACCCATATGCGGCGGTTCCTCGTTTCAAAGACGGGTTCTGTACCAGCGGTTCAGTATAGGCGATGCCGTTGGGCGACATGTGGGCGGGCTATGTCTCCCAGGTAAGGACACGGTAAGACCACGACCGCGCGACAAGACCGCCGAAAGACCGTTTATAGGGTGTCGCTTTTCAAACCTCCCGAGTTTTGTACCAATTGCCGGCGGCTATACGTTATCTAGGGGGTCAGACATAGCTAGCCAACTGGGCAAACGTTGCTCGCTACCCCGTGGCTACTCGGCACGTCCCCGATATTTGGTACACAACTCGGGAGGTTTGGCCCCGGAGCCGATCCCATGCCGCTGAAGCGCTCGAACACCGGCTAAGTCCTAGCAACTTGCTAGACTTTAACCCCTCGGAACCCTACCATAGGCACCTAAGCCAAGCTACCGCGCGCCCGAAGGGTCCCCATGAGCTTCATCACCACCATCCGCGAGGATATCGCCACCGTGCAGAAGCACGATCCGGCCGCCCAGACGGCCCTCGTGATCTTCCTGTCCTACCCCGGCCTGCACGCCAAGTGGGCGCACACCCCCGAGCACTGGCTTTGGAACCATGGCGCCCACGGCCTGGCGCGCGTGATGTCCCAGATAACCCGCTTCATGACGGGCGTCGAGATCCACCCTGCAGCCAAGCTCGGCCGGCGGTTCTTCATCGACCACGCCATGGGCGTCGTGATCGGCGAGACCACCGTTGTGGGCGACGACTGCGTCCTCTACCAGGGCGTCACCCTCGGCGGCACGGGCAACGAGTGCGGCAAACGCCACCCCACGCTGGGAAACAACGTCACGGTGGGCACCGGGGCCAAGGTCCTGGGCAACATCACCATCGGGGACAACGTCAAGATCGGCGGAAACTCCGTGGTGGTGAAGGACGTGCCCGACAACTGCACCGTGGTGGGCATCCCCGGGCGCATCGTCAAGCGCAACGGCTGCCGCGTGATGAATGCCGCCGAGGACGCGCGCTGCCACCGCGAAAGCCTGCCCGACCCCGTGGAGGAGGCGAGCGTGATCAACCGGGAGCACATCGCCATCAACATGCGCCGCATCATCGAGCTGGAGCGACGCGTCAAGGAGCTCACGGAGACGGTCGAGCGCCTGACAGGCGAGCAGGCGGACCGGTAACCGAGCGGCACGGTCGGCAAATCGGCCGTTTTTCGAGGTTATGCACGCCCTTTCGGCCTTCCGCTCCGGCACCCATACAAAACTGCAGGTAGACGCCATGCAAAAATAGCCGTTGTGAATTAAGGGCTCACAAGGCGATCTTTTTACCAAAATCTATTCACCAGCTCGATAATCGGCCGATTCCATAGGCCGCGAAACGCGAGGCCGGGCTGCCGGCGACGCGGGACTCGAAGCGCGGGGCGCCGGGCACGGGGCGCAGACCCCGAAACCAACCCCGAAACCCGAACGTCCCACGCGCCCTTTACGCGAACTGGGAGTTGTACAGCTCCGCGTACGCGCCGCCCGCGGCCAGCAGCTCGGCGTGCGTCCCCTGCTCGATGATGTCGCCCTTCTCCATGACCAAGATCAGGTCGGCGTCCACGATCGTCGACAGCCGGTGCGCGATCACGAAGCTCGTGCGCCCGTACATGAGCCGCTCCATCGCCTGCACGATAGCCTGCTCCGTGCGCGTGTCCACACTGGAGGTGGCCTCGTCCAGGATGAGGATCGCCGGATCGCAGAGCATAGCGCGCGCGATGGTGAGCAGCTGCCGCTGGCCCTGGCTGATGGACTCCGCGTCGTTGGAGAGCATGGTATCGTAGCCCTCGGGCAGCGTCCGCACGAAGAAGTCCACGTGCGCCGCGCGCGCCGCGGCCTCGATCTCCTCGCGCGTGTTCTCGGGCCGGCCGTAGGCGATGTTCTCGGCGATGGTCCCCTCGAACAGCCAGGCGTCCTGCAGCACCATGCCGAAGCGCCGCCGCAGGTCGGCGCGGGCGAGCTCGCGGGTGTTCACGCCGTCGAGCAGGATGCTGCCGCCGTCGATCTCGTAGAAGCGCATGAGCAGGTTGATGAGGGTCGTCTTGCCCGCGCCCGTGGCGCCCACGATGGCGATCTTCTGCCCCGGCTCGGCGGCGAGGCACACGTCGCGCATGAGCGGCGCTGACGCGTCGTAGCCGAAGCGCACGTGACGGAACTCCACGCGGCCGTCCACACAGCGCGGCAGCTCGGCCGGGCGCGCCGGGTCGGGCTCGACCTCCTCCTCGTCGAGCAGGCGGAACACGCGCTCGGCGGCGGCCAGCGCCCCCTGCAGCATGTTGACCGTCTGGGAGAGCTGCGTGAGCGGCTCGCCCGCGGTGTTCACGTACTGGAAGAACGCCTGGAACACGCCCACGGTGAGCTGCCCGGCGATGAGCAGGCCGCCCGCAAGCGTGCCGATGATCACGAGCGACACGCGCACCAGGAAGCGGATCGCGGGGCCCGAGGCGTTGGTGAGGGCGTCGGCCACGGCGCTCGTGCGGGTGAGCTCCTCGGCCGCGGCGCGCATCTCGGCAAGAGACGCCTCCTCGCGCCCGAAGGCCTTGATCACGGCGCGGCCGCTGTAGGCCTCCTCCACCCGCTCGGTGAGCGCGCCCACCGCAGCCTGGCGAGCGGCGGCCACGCGCAGCGTTCGGGCGGCGAGCACCTTGGTCACCACGAAGGTCCCAACCATGAAAACGGCGAAGATGCCGGTGAGCATGAGGTTGTAGCTCGCCATCATGGCCACCGCGCCCACCAGCGTGAGCGCCGCGATGATCAGCTGCAAAAGACCGCGCTGCAGCACCTCCGAGATCTTGTCCAGGTCGTTGGTGGCGCGCGAGATGGTGTCGCCGGGCTGGTGCGCGTCGTAGTAGCGCAGAGGCAGTCGGGCCAGCTTGGCGGCGATCCGGTTGCGCAGGGAGAGGTTCAGCCGTTCGGCGAAGCTCGCCATGACCATGACCTGCGTGGTGTAGAAGATCCACGCGCCCGTCCAGATGGCCAGGTAGACGAGGATCTGCGCGCCGCCGTTGGACATGGTCACGCGGAAGGCCGCGCCCGTGGAAAAGCTTTCCTGGATGTTTTCCCAGAGCAGGTCGATCACGTGGGCGCTCCACGCGGGCGCCGCCAGGCTGAAGCCCACGTACACGATCGCGGCGAGCACCGCCACCACGAGGCGCCAGTGCATCCCCGCGGCGGCCCCCCACAGACGGCACGCCGTTCCGAGGGCGTCCTCGGGAACCTCCGCCTCGTCCGGGGCGGCATCGGCGCCGGTACCGACGCCATCCGCGGCCGCCGCGAGCGCTCCCTCGCGCCCGTGCAGCTCCTTCTCGTCCTTAGTCATGACCCTCCTCCTTCCTGGCCTGCGAATCCGCGATCGCGCGGTACGTGGGGCAGCTCCCCATGAGCTCGTCGTGCGTGCCGATGCCCACCGCCACGCCATCCTTCAGCACGACGATCTGGTCGGCGTCGTGGATGGTGCCCACGCGCTGGGCGATGATGAGCGTCGCCGCGTCGGCGATCCGGGGCGCCAGCGCGCGGCGCAGCGCGGCGTCGGTCTTGTAGTCCAGCGCGGAGAAGCTGTCGTCGAACACGTACAGGTCCGCGCGGCGCACGAGCGCGCGGGCGATCGCCAAGCGCTGGCGCTGCCCGCCCGAGAAGTTGGTGCCGCCCTGGGCCACGCGCGTCCCAAGCCCCTCGGGCAGCTCGTGCACGAAGGCGCCCTGGGCCGTGTCCACTGCGCGCCACAGGTCCTCGTCCGTGGCGGCCGAGTAGCCGTAGCGCAGGTTCTCGGCGATGGTCCCCGAGAACAGCCACGCCTTCTGCGGCACGTAGGCGATCCGGCGGCGCAGCTCCTCCTGCGTCATGTCGCGCACGTCCACCCCGCCGAAGCTCAGGCTGCCGCCCGTCACGTCGTGGAAGCGCAGCAGCATCTTGGCGATGGTCGACTTTCCCGAGCCCGTGTTGCCGATGATGGCCGTGACCTGCCCGCGGCGCAGGGAGAAGTCGATGTCGTGCAGGGTGTCCTCGTCGGCATCGTGGAACCTGAAGCTCACGTGGGAGAAGCGCGCCACCTCGTCGGCCCCGCGGCCAGCGGCCCCCGATACCTCCCGGCGGCCCACGGCGCCCTCCCCCGCCTCGGGGTCGCGGATCTCGGGCGCGAGCTCCAGCACCTGGCGGGCACGCTCCAGGCACGCCAGCGCGCGCGGCACCGAGAGCAGCGCGAACTGCGCCATCATCAGGAAGAACATGATGAGCATCGCGTACTCGATCAGCGCCGTGATGGAGCCGATCATCATGGCGTGCTCGCCCACGCGGTTGGCGCCCATGTAGATGATGAGTGCCTCCGCGCCGTTCATCAGGAAGAACGTGAGGGAATCCGCGGTGGAGAACATCAGGTTCACGCGGATGGCGTTGTCGGCGTACTCCTGGAAGGTCCCCTCCAGCTTGCCGCGGGCGTCGGCCTCCTTGCCGAAGGCGCGGATCGGCCGCACACCGGTGATGGTCTCGCGCAGGCGCACGTTCATGCGGTCGATGAAGCCCTGCAACCGCGTGAAGATAGGCGCGGACACCCGCACCGCCGCCACGCACACCAGCACCACCGCGAGCGTGATGGCGAGCAGCAGCCAGCCCATCCAGCCGTCGATGGAGAATGCCAGCCCCACGGCGATAGCGCACATCACCGGCACCGGCAGAATGAACACGATGGCCATCTGCAGCGTCTGCTGCACCACGTTGGCGTCCGAGAGCGTGCGGGTGATCATGGAGCCCGTGCCGAAGCGCTCGAAATCGGCGCCCGAGTAGGCCAGCGAGGCGTCGTAGACTGCCAGGCGCATGTCGCGACCCACGTACGCCGCGAGCTTGGAGGCCAGGTAGATGGCCGTGATGGCGCCACCCGAGCCGCAAAGCGCCGCCACGAGCATCCGCCCGCCGTGACGCAGCAGCGCCCCCGCGCCCTCCATCGCCACCGCCGAGTTGATCATGGACGAGAGCTCCGTGGGCACGTAGAGCATGCCCGTCATGTCGAACACGAGCGCCACGAGCGTGGCGAGCGCCAGGCCCTTGTAGGGCCTGATGAAGCGCCAGAGCATGCGCAGCGACGTCCCGAGCGCGTAGGACTCGTCCTCGGTGACGGTCGGCGCCGCGTCCAGGCCGCTACTCATGGGCCTCCCCCTCCTTCCCTGCCGGGCATTTCCGCCCCCGGGCATCTTGCATCGACTTGAACTCCGCCTCGAGGGCGGCGGTGTACTCGCGCACGAGCGCCAGCAGCTGCTCGCGGTCCGGCTCGGAAAGGCGCCGGAACGCCCGTCGCTCCGCCTGCATGGCGGGCACGATATGCCGTCGCGAGAACGCGCGGCCCGCCTCCGTGAGCGCTGCCACCTTGTTCTTGCGACTGCCCTCGCAAAAGTCCAGGGCGATGAGCTGGCGCGCCTCCAGGGTCTTGAGCGCCGAGTTGATGGTCTGTTTGCTATACGCCCACGACTCGCACAGGCGCCTGAGCGGTGCCGTGCCGCCGGCGAGCTCCAGGTCGTAGAGCATCCAGTAGGCGCAGCTCGACAGGCCGCAGCTGCGCGCGAACTGCGTGTAGAGCTTGTCCGCCGTGTTGTAGAGGTAGTCGAGCTCGATAAGCCGATCGCCTTCCTGCCCCATGACGCGTCCCTCCATGTCCTCGCATGCGTTCATCCGGTTTCGGACTTATCTATTATTGTCCGGTTTCGGATATTGTCAACCCACCCTCATGGGCGCGAACATGGAGCCCCCCCCCTGCGCGCGGATGGCGGCACGACCACGGCGCCCGGCATGGCCACGCCGGCGCGTGCTAGAGTGCTGGGGTATGTAAGGAACACCCGACCAAAGGAGCCCCATGGAAGACCTCGAGAACGCCTCGGACGTGCTCGCGCGCTTTTTGCGCTACGTCCAGGTCGACACCACCTCCGCCGACGCCCATTGCGACCAGGTACCCTCCACCGAGCGGCAGTTCGACCTGGCCCACCTGCTCGCCGACGAGCTGCGCGAGCTCGGCGCCCAGGACGTGGCCGTGAGCGAGAACGCCTACGTGACCGCCCAGATCCCCGCGAGCGCCGGCGCCGAGGACCGCCCGCACCTGGGCCTCATCGCCCACATCGACACCACCGAGGTGGCCCCGGGCAAGGGCGTTCGCCCGCATATCGTTCGCTACGAAGGCGGTGACCTGGTCTGCGGCGAGGTGGACGGTGAGCCCGTCTCCATGAGCCCGGCGCTGCTTCCGGCGCTGGACTCCCTGGTTGGCCAGGACCTCGTGTGCTCCGACGGCACCACCCTGCTCGGCGCCGACGACAAGGCCGGTGTGGCCGAGATCATGGCCCTGGTGGCGCGCCTCACCGCCGACCCGTCGCTGGCGCACCCTGCGCTCGGCATCTGCTTCTGCCCCGATGAGGAGATCGGCCACGGCGCCGAGCTGCTCGATATCGCCGGCTTCGGCTGCACCTACGCCTACACGGTGGACGGCGGCGCGCTCGGCGAGATCGAGTGGGAGTGCTTCAACGCCTGCGAGGCGACGGTGGGCTTCGAGGGCTACTCCATCCACCCCGGCGACGCCAAGGACCGCATGGTCAACGCCGTGAACCTGTTCCAGCGCTTCCATGGGATGCTCCCCGCCGAGCAGCGCCCCGAGCACACCGCCGGCTACGAGGGCTTTTTCCATATCGAGGGGGTGTCGGGCACCGTCACGCACGCCACGGCCCGCTATATCCTGCGCGACCACGACGCCGGCAAGTTCGAGGCCAAGATCGCCCTCATGGAGCGCATCGCCGCTTTCATGAACGCGGAACTCGGCCGCGAGCGCGTGCATGTTGAGATCAAACGCCAGTACCGCAACATGGCCGAGGTCGTGCGCGCGTACCCCGAGCTGATCGACGCGGCGCGCGAGGCCTTCACCGCCGAGGGCGTGGAGCCCCAGGTGCTGCCCATCCGCGGCGGCACCGACGGCGCGCAGCTCTCCTTCCGCGGGCTGCCCTGCCCCAACCTCTCGACCGGCGGTTATTGCTTCCACGGCGTGAACGAGTTCATCCCCGTGCGCTCGCTGGAGAAGATGGTCGACGTGCTGCAGGCGCTCGTGGCGCGCTTCGCGTAACGCCGCGGCGTGCGACGGCGCGCACGCAGCACATGCCACGAAAAAAGGGCGGCCCCGCGGGGTCGCCCTTTTCCATGCATGGTATGTCCTCGCGCTACTCGCTCGCGGTGTCCCCGCTCGCGGTGTCCGTATCGCTCGAGCTTGCGCTGGAGCTCGTGGACGCCGTGCCGTTCGACCAGTCGCTGCCGCTGTTGCGCGAAAGGTCGGCGACGGTGGCGGACTCGCCCGTCGTGCCCATGGTCTGCGGGCCGTTGGGGTTCTCGCCGGCCTCCACGCGGGCCATCATCTCCTCCAGCTCCGTCTCGTGCACGAAGACGTAGCTCTGGCCGTCGATATAGGTATCGTCGCCCGCCCAAGAGGGCAGGTTGGCCGACCAGATGTCGTCGGTGCTCATGCCCTTCATGGCGTTCAGCACGGCCATGATGTCGTCGACGCTCATGTTGGTGATGAGCATGTCGGAGAGCTGCTGCAGCATGGAGGGGATCGTGGTGATGTCCAGGTTGTTCAAGATCTTGTCGGCAAGGGCGCCCAGGACCATGCGCTGGTGGCGCATGCGGGTGTAGTCGCCGTCGACGAACTGGTGACGCGCGCGGGAGAAGGTGAGCGCCGCCTCGCCGTCCAGGTGCTGCTGGCCCTCTTCGATCTTGACCGGGCCAGCGTCGGCGTCGTCCACGCCGTCGCCCTCGGGCACGTACAGGTCGATGCCGCCCACGGAGTCAACGAGCTGCTTCAGGCCGTCGAAGTTGATCTCGGCGTAGTAGGAGATCTGCACCCCGCACAGCTCGTTCACCGCGGTGATCACGCCCTCGGCGCCGTCATAGGAGTGCGTGGCGTTGATCTTCATGGTGCTACCCTTGTACACCACCTTGGTGTCGCGCGGGATCGAGATGAGGCAGGCCGTCTTCTTGGTGGGGTCCACGCGCGCCAGGATGATGGAGTCCGAGCGGTAGGAGGTGTCGCCGGGGCGGCCGTCGGTGCCCAGCAGCAGCGCGTAGAACGGCTCGCGCGAGGCGTCGTTGTCCTTCAGGATGTTCAGCACGCCCGAGGTGATGACGCTCGAGTCCATGATCTTGTTGTTGACGAGGTTCTTGGCCACGGTCACCGCGAGCGCGGTGCCGCCGCACAGCAGCAGCGCGATCAGCGTGCACACGATGGAGCGGCGCACGATCTTGCCGCGGCGGCGCTGGCGGGCGCGCTCCGAGTAGCGGCTCACGTTCTCGCGGCTGTAGATGCGGCTGCCAGCGCTGGTGGCGGGACGACGCATCTCCTGGATGGGCTTCTTGGCCATGATGGACTCCTGGCTAGTCGAAATCGGGTTCGGGGACGGTAGCGCTCTCCACGTGGGCACCGAGTGCGCGGAGCTTCTCCACGAAGCGCTCGTAGCCGCGGGCGATGTGGTGGATGGCGGAGACCTCGGTGTAGCCCTCGGCCACGAGGCCGGCGAGCACCAGGGCCGCGCCGCCGCGCAGGTCGGGCGAGACCGCCTGGGCTCCCGAGAAGCCCTTGACGCCATGGATCATGGCGTGGTGCCCCTCGATGTGGATGTTCGCGCCCATGCGCACCAGCTCGGAGGCGAACATGAAGCGGTTCTCGAAGATGTTCTCCGTGATGATGGAGTTGCCGTCGGCCAGTGCGGAAAGCACCATGGCCTGGGCCTGCATGTCGGTGGGGAAGCCCGGAAAGGGCAGGGTCTGGATGTCAACCGGCTCGATGCGCTCGGCGCGGAACACCCGCATGCCGTCCTCGGTGCGCTCGAAGCGCACGCCCATGGCCTCCATCTTGCGGATGACCATGCCCAGGTGATGCGGGTTGAAACCCGTGACCTCCACGCCGGCGGGGCCGGCGGCCAAAGCGCCCGCCACCAGGAAGGTGCCGGCCTCGATACGGTCGCCCACCACGCGGTGCTCCACGGGGCGCAGCTCCTCCACGCCCTCCACGGTCACCACGGGGGTGCCCGCGCCGGCGATCTTGGCGCCCATCTCGTTCAGCATGTTGGCGAGGTCAACGATCTCGGGCTCGCGCGCGGCGTTGTCGATCACCGTGGTTCCGGCGGCGCGCACGGCGGCCATGATCAGGTTCTCGGTTGCGCCCACGCTCGCGAACTCCAGCGTAACGTCGGCGCCGGTAAGGCCCGAGCCCGCGTCGGCGTGGATGTAGCCGTGGGTGGTGTCGAAGTCCACGCCCAGGGCCTCAAGCCCCAGGATGTGCATGTCGATCTTGCGGGCGCCCAGGTTGCAGCCGCCCGGCATGGCGATCTTGGCGCGGCCGAAGCGCCCCAGCAGCGGGCCCATCACCGCGGTGCTCGCGCGCATCTTGGCCACGAGCTCGTAGGGGGCCTCCCAGGAGTCCACGCCGGCGGTGTCGATCCGCAGCGTGTGCTCGTCGAGCACGTCGATCGTGGCGCCCATGTGCTTCAGCACCTTGCCCATCACGTGGACGTCGGAGATGTTGGGCACGTTGGTGAGCGTGGTGGCACCCGGGGCGAGCAGCGTCGCCGCCATGAGCTTGAGCGCGGAGTTCTTGGCGCCCGCAACGCGGACGCCGCCCTCCAGCGCGTGGCCACCTTCTACGCGGATGATATCCAAGCGCTGACCCTTCTATAGAAACATGCCCGGGGGCGGGTAGGCCTCCGGGCATGTTGCTCGTGTCTATGCGGTACGCGGACCCTACGCCGCGCGCACCTTGCCGAGCAGAAGCTTACACCATGAAATCTCATTATAGAGATAGGCGCGGTGCGCATCGTCTTCCGACAAATTACCCAGCTTCTCTTCAAAACTCTCAAGCCGCGCTTGAAGCTCTTGGATCGCGACCTCGGCGAGGTCCTCGGCGCGCTCGGCCAGGATGATCACGTTGTCGTCGGCCACCTGCACATAGCCCGTGCCCACGGCGAACTCGTGGCTCACCTCGCCCATGCGCTCGTCGCAGATGCGCACGAAACCCGCCTCGATGGTGCAGATCTCGCTCGCGTGGCGGGGCAGCACACCCATCGAGCCGTCCGTGGAGGGCAGCACGAGGAAGGCGGCGTCGCCCTCGTAGGCGAGGTGCTCGGGGCACACGATGCGCACGTGCATGCTCGCCATGGCTAGCCCGCCATCTTCTCGGCGCGACGGCGCACGTCGTCGATGGTGGAGGCGTAGCGGAACGCCTGCTCGGGCAGGTCATCGCACTCGCCGTCGATGATGGCGGCGAAGGAGCGAACGGTGTCGCCCACGCGGATGTACACGCCCGGGTTGCCGGTGAACTGCTCGGCCACGTGGAAAGACTGCGACAGGAACTGCTGCAGCTTGCGGGCACGGTTCACCGTGAGGCGCTGCTCCTCGGAGAGCTCGTCCATGCCCAGGATGGCGATGATGTCCTGCAGGTCGGAGTACTCCTGCAGCATCTCCTGCACCTTCACGGCCACGCGGTAGTGCTCCTCGCCCACCACGGAGGGGTCGAGCGCGTCGGAGCTCGAGGCCAGCGGGTCGATGGCCGGGTACAGGCCCAGCTCGGCGATGGAGCGGGAGAGCACCGTGGTGGCGTCCAGGTGGGTGAAGGTCGTGGCGGGCGCCGGGTCCGTCAGGTCGTCGGCGGGCACGTACACGGCCTGAACCGAGGTGATGGAGCCGGTCTTGGTGGAGGTGATGCGCTCCTGCAGGTCGCCCATCTCGGTGGCCAGCGTGGGCTGGTATCCCACCGCGGAGGGCATGCGGCCCAGAAGCGCGGAGACCTCGGAGCCCGCCTGCGAGAAGCGGAAGATGTTGTCGATGAACAGCAGCACGTCCTGGCCGCGGTCGCGGAAGTACTCCGCCTCGGTGAGGCCCGCCAGGCCGATGCGCAGGCGCGCTCCCGGCGGCTCGTTCATCTGGCCGTAGACCAGGCAGGTCTTCTCGATGACGCCGGACTCGGTCATCTCCAGGAACAGGTCGGTGCCCTCGCGGGTGCGCTCGCCCACGCCGGTGAACACCGAGGTGCCGCCGTGCTCCTGGGCAAGGTTGTTGATGAGCTCCTGGATGAGCACCGTCTTGCCCACGCCGGCGCCGCCGAACAGGCCGGTCTTGCCGCCGCGGATGTAGGGCTCGAGCAGGTCGACGGCCTTGATGCCCGTCTCGAAGATCTCGGTCTTGGTGGTGAGCTCGTCGAAGGCCGGGGCCGGGTGGTGGATGGGGTACCAATCCTCCACCTCGGGCATCTCCTTGCCGTCCACGGGCTCTCCCATGACGTTCCAGATGCGGCCCAGGGTCTGCTTGCCCACGGGCATCTTCATGGGGGCGCCGGTGTCGACGACCTCGATGCCGCGCTGCAGGCCGTCCGTGGAGGTCATGGCCACGCAGCGGACGACGTCGCCCGGCAGCTGGCTCTCGACCTCGAGGACGGTGCTGATGCGGCCCATGGGCGTCTCGGCGTCAACGGTCAGGGCGTTGTAGATGCTCGGCACGCCCTGCTTGAACTTGACGTCGACCACGGGGCCGATGATCCGGACGATGCGCCCGGTACCGGCGGTCTGCGTGGTCTCGACGGTAATGGTGTCTGCCATTAGTTATCCTCCAATGCTGCGGCTCCGCCCACGATCTCGTTGATCTCGGTGGTGATGGAAGCCTGGCGCACGCGGTTATACGTACGGGTGAGGTCGGCGATGATGGCGCTCGCGTTCTCCGTGGCGGAGTGCATGGCCTTGCGGCGAGCGCCCTGCTCGGCGGCGGCGGAGTCGATCAGCGCCTGGTGCACCACGGTCAGCACGTAGCTGGGGACGAGCTTGTCCAGCACGTGCTCTGCCGAGGGCGCGTAGGTGAACGGCGAGGTGAGGCGCTTGGGGCCCCCGGCGTCATCGGTGCGCGGGCCGCGCGGGGAGGCGATCGCCTCCGGGTCCAGCGGCAGGATGCGCTCCTCGCGCAGCACCTGCTCCACGCGGTTCTTGGCGTGGAAGTAGACGATGTCGATACGGCCCAGGCGATCCTCGGCGAAGCCGTCGCAGATGTAGTCGGCGATCACGCGGGCGCGGTAGAGCGACGGGTGGTCGGACTCCCCCACCACGGTCATGACCACGTCGGGATAGTCGCGGAAGTACTCCGCGACCTTGCGGCCGCAGGTGATGAGCTCGATGGTCTTGGCGCCATGGCGACGGAAGTGCTCGATGCGCTTCTCGACCGCGCGCTCCACCTGGATGTTGAAGCCGCCCGCGAGGCCGCGGTCCGAGCTGATCGCCACGATGAGGGCGCGCTCGTAGGTCTCGGGGTTGTCCAGCAGGGGCGACTCCGAGGAGGCGTCGCCCGCCACCGTGAGCATCACGTCCGTGATGGCCGCGCGGTAGGGCTCCGAGCGCTTCTCACGGGAGAGCGCCCGGGCGATCTTGGCCGTGGAGACCATCTCCATGGTGCGCGTGATCTGCTCGGTGGTGGACACCGAGGTGATGCGCTTCTTGATGTCGCGAAGGTTGGCCATGGACCTTACTTCTCCTCGCCGGCGGGCTTCTTGGCCGGCTCATGCGCGGCCACGAACTCGCCCTTGAAGTCCTTGATGACGGTCTCGAGCTCGGAGGCGAGCTCGTCGTCGATCTTGTTATAGCCCACGCGCTCCATCAGCTTGCGGTACGCGCCGTTGAGGTAGTCGACGAGCCCGTTGCGGAAGGGCACGACGTCGGCCAGGTCGAGGTCGTCGAGGTAGCCCTTGTTGCCCGCGAAGAGCACGGCCACCTGGTCGGAGACCGGCATCGGCTTGAAGCGCGGCTGCTTGAGCAGCTCGGTCATGCGCGAGCCGTGCGTGAGCTGCTTCTGCGTGGCGGCGTCCAGGTCGCTGCCGAACTGGGTGAAGCCGGCGAGCTCGCGGTAGGACGCCAGGTCCAGGCGCAAGTTGCCCGCCTGCTGCTTCATGGCCTTGGTCTGGGCGGAGCCGCCCACGCGGGACACGGAGATGCCCACGTCCACGGCGGGGCGCTGGCCCTGGAAGAACAGCTCGGACTGCAGGTAGATCTGGCCGTCGGTGATGGAGATCACGTTGGTGGGGATGTAGGCGGACACGTCGCCGTCCTGCGTCTCGATGATGGGCAGCGCCGTGAGCGAGCCGCCGCCGTTGGCGTCGGACAGCTTGCAGGCGCGCTCCAGCAGGCGGGAGTGCAGGTAGAAGATGTCGCCGGGGTAGGCCTCGCGTCCGGGCGGGCGGCGCAGCGTAAGCGACATCTGGCGATACGCCACGGCCTGCTTGGACAGGTCGTCGTACACGGCCAGCACGTGGCCGCCGGGGTTGCTGGCGCTGGCGGGTTTGCCGTCCTCGCCGTTGTACATGAAGAACTCGCCGATGGCGGCACCCGCCATGGGAGCAATGTACTGCAGCGGCGCGGAGCTTGAGGCGCTCGCGGACACGATCACCGTGTAGTCGAGCGCGCCGTGCTGTGCAAGGGTCTCACGGATGGCCGCCACCGTGGAGGCCTTCTGGCCGATGGCCACGTACACGCAGACCATGCCCTTGCCGCGCTGGTTGATGATGGCGTCGATCGCGATGGCGGTCTTGCCCGTCTTGCGGTCGCCGATGATGAGCTCGCGCTGACCGCGGCCCACGGGGATCATGGAGTCGATGGCGAGCAGGCCCGTCTGCACCGGCTCGCACACCGGGGTGCGGGCGATGACGCCTGGGGCCTTGAACTCGATGGGGCGACGGTGCGTGGCGCCGATGGGGCCTTTGCCGTCGATGGGTTCGCCGAGCGGGTTCACCACGCGGCCGAGCATGCCGCGGCCCACGGGGATGTCCATGATGCGGCCGGTGGTGCGGCAGGCGTCGCCCTCCTTGATGGAGTCCACGTCGCCGAACAGCACGGCACCGACCTCTTCGCGGTCGAGGTTCTGAGCCAGGCCGTACACGACCTTGCCCGTCACGGAGCTGGTGAACTCCAGCAGCTCGCCGGCCATGGCGCTCTTCAGGCCCACGACGTGCGCGATGCCGTCTCCCACCTCGGCCACCGTGGAGACCTCCTGGGTATCCACCGCGGCGTTCAGGTCGAGCAGGCGCTGCTGGAGGATCTCCTCGATATTGGCGGCGTTGATAGCCTCTGCCATATGAGCTATACCTCCGTCTTCTTCACGGTCTGGGTCATGACCTTGCGGGCGCTCTCCAGCTGCATGCGCACGGAGGCGTCGCGGCGCTGGCCGCGGGCGGACAGGATGATGCCGCCGATGATCGAGGGATCCACATGCTCGATGAGGAACACCTCGGTCTCAAGGTCAGACTCGCACTTGTTCTTGATGAGCTCGCGCAGCTCGTCGTCGAGCGGGATCGCGGTGGTCACGTGGACGCCCACGACCTCCTTCTCGCCGTCGATCATGTCGCGGTAGAGGTCGAGCACCTCGGGCAGATGGTCAAGGTCGCCGTTGCTCGCCATGGAGGAGAGCACGGAGAGGACCTCGGGCGACGCGTCGGCACCGCTCTTGAGCGGCACGAGGTTCTCGTACACGCGGTCCTCGGAACGGGCCGCCTCGAGCAGCGTGCGCGCATACGTCTCGAGCTTGCGGCCCTCGATGCGGCTGGTGCCCTTAGCCATTTAAGCTACCCACTTCCGCGATGTACTTCTTGATGAGCTCGCGCTGCTTCTCCTCGTTGTCGGCCAGCGTCTCGCCCACGATCTTGCCCGCCACGGCGACGGACACCTTGGCGATGGAGTCGGTGGCGTTGGCGTACACGCGGCGCTGCTCGTCGGCGGCGCGGTCGCGGGCCTTGGCGATGATGTCCTCGGCCTCGGCGTGGGCGTCGGCCACGATACGGGCGCGCTCCTTCTCGGCGTCGCCGCGGGCGGCGAGCACGATCTCGGAGGCGCGGCGGCGGGCGTCGGCGATCACGGCGTCAGCCTCGTCGCGGGTGTCCGCGGCGCGCGCCTTGATTTCCTCGGCCTCGTCGATGCTCTCCTGGATGGTACGCTCGCGCTGCTCGAGCATCTCGAGCACCTTGGGCCAGGCGAACTTGCTCAGCAGGAACAGGATGACGAGGAAGATCACGAGCGCCGGGACGAACTCCGCGGGCTTCGGGATCAGGATGTCCGCGCCGGCGGCGGACTCGGCCTCCTCGGCAAGCGCCGCCGCGGGAGCGAGGACCGTCCCCGCCGCGCATGCCAGCAAGCTGATATGAAGGCGTTTCATTGCTTCTCCCTAAAACGGATCGGGATGGGTCTCGCGCTCGTCTACTTGACGACGAGGGCGACCACGAAGCCGATCAGGGCCAGGGCCTCGGCGAATGCGGAGCCCATGATGAAGACGGTGAAGACGCGATCTTGCACCTCGGGCTGGCGAGCCATGGCGTTCGCGACGCCGAAAGCAGCGAGACCGATGGCCAGACCAGCGCCGATAACACCGAGACCGTATCCGATAACTCCCACGTTTCCTCCTTCGTCCATGCGCCTTCCTTCGCGGCGCACTCGGATGCAAGACTACCTATATCAAGCGCGTGGACGCTTGGTACCGAAATTAGTGGCCCTCGGCCTCCGCGCCCTGGATGTACACGGCGGCGAGCACCGTGAACACGTAAGCCTGGATGCAGGCCACGAACATCTCGATGGCGTAGATGACCAAGAGGATGGCGGCGAACGCCACGGCGGGCAGGGCGCCCAGGGCGTTGGCGGCGGTGACCTGCGCGAGCAGCGGCTCGGCGAACAGGGTCACCATGAGGGCGAACGAGCCCATGACGATATGGCCGGCGAACATGTTGCAGAACAGACGGACGGCCAGGGTGATGGGGCGCAGCAGGGTCGAGATGACCTCGATGACCCAGATGAGGACGTTCAACGGGAACTTGACGCCCTTGGGCGCCAGGCTCTTGGCGTAGCCGATGGCGCCGTGGTTCTTGACGCCCACGCCCACGAAGTAGATGAAGGTCACCAGCGCCAGCGCGGCGGTGGTGGAAATGGTGCCGGAGCCGGGCTTCATGCCGGGGATCACGCCCACCACGTTGTTCACCAGGATGAAGAAGAACATGGTGGCGAGGAACGGGAAGTGCTTCTTCCAGGTGCCGCCCAGGATCTGCTTGCCCATGTCCTTGGACACGAACTGCACGCACCACTCCATGGCGTTCATGAACAGGCCGTGCGGCACGAGCGAGAGGCGCCTCACGTAGGCGAACACCAGAACCAGCAGCACGATGGACGAGACGATCATCCAGAACGTGTACTGGGTGATGCCGCTCATGAGGCTGCCCACCACCGGGATGGAGACGAACTCCGAGACGAGGTGGTTGATCTCGGATGGGAGCTTGTCGAACGCTTCCACGTTTCCGCCTTTCCTACTTGCGCGCGATCATCGCGCACGCAAGGACGATCCAGCATGCAAAGAACGCCACGAGCTCGCCCACGAGCAGCGCCAGCAGCGCCGTGGGGGCCAGCAGGTGGACGGCAACGATACCCAAGAGCAGGATCGCGAACGACACCGCCACGCCAAGGAAGCCCTTGGCCATGCTGGCGTCGCGCGCGTGCCGCACCACGGGCAGCAGCACGAGCAGCAGGACCGCGAAGCTCAAGAGCCCCTCGGCCACGCCGCCCAGAAGGAACGGAAGGTGCGTCTCGACGTCGAACACGAACTCCTGCACTTCGCCCTCCCCCGGCCGTCGCGCGGTTGCGCCCTTGAGCGCTCCGCCCATTCTAGCCGTTTTCACCCCGGGTGGCCCGCGCGTCGGCGCGCGCCCCCGTTACGCAACGGATGGCCCATATGTTGCGGCGCTATTCTAGCCCCGCGGTGGACCCTCTGCCCGAACATCTACACAACTCGGACACCGCCGGGGCGTCCCGCGGGCCTGGGTACGTTCCCACGTCCGGCACCGACCCCTAAACGCGGATCGCCGCCCCGGCGGGAGCGGCGATCCGCGAGCGCGCCCTCATGCCCGCAGGCTAGTCCAGCTTCATGATCTTGGCCACGCGCTCGGCATGGCGGCCGCCCTCGAACTCGGAGGTGAGAAACGTGCGCACGATCTCGCGGTTGACCTCGGGCGCAACGAACCGGCCGGAAAGACCGATCACGTTGCCGTCATTGTGGCGTCGGAACAGGTCGGCGAACTCGGGCGAGGTGATGGAGCTGGCGCGCACGCCGGGCACCTTGTCGGCGGCCACGGCGATACCGATCCCCGTGCCGCACACGCACACGCCGAAGTCGGCGTCGCCGGCGGCCACGAAGCGGCCCACCTTGGCGCCGAAGTCGGGGTAGTCGCAGCGGTCATCCGTGTCGGGGCCGAGGTCGATGACCTCGTGGCCCAGCTCGTTGGCGATGTAGTCCCGAAGCATCTGCTTCTGCTCGAAGCCGGCGTGGTCGGAACCGATGGCGATGCGCATGGCGTGTTGTCCTTTCCTATGGATGCGTCTGGGGCGCGGGGGCCCTTGAGCTCACTGTATCACGGTTCTGGCGCGGGCCACGGCGTCGCGCCAGCCGGAGAGCAGGCGGGCGTTGCGGGCCTCGTCCGCATGGGGGTCGAAGCGCCGCGCGTAGGCGAGGTTGCCCAGCAGCTCCTCGCGGTCCTCCCAGTAGCCCACGGCAAGGCCGGCCAGGTAGGCCGCGCCAAGCGCCGTGGTCTCCACGGACTCGGACTGCACGAGCGGAATCCCCAGCAGGTCCGCCTGGAACTGCATGATGAAGCCGTTGCGCGAGGCGGCGCCGTCCACCGACAGGCCCCTCAGCGCGTGGCCGGCATCGGCCTCCATGGCGCGCAGCACATCGTGCGCTTGGTAGGCCATGGACTCGCAGGCCGCGCGCACGAGCGTGGCACGGTCCGAAGCCGCCGAGAGCCCGCAGATCAGGCCGCGGGCGTCCGGGTCCCACCAAGGCGCGCCCAAGCCGGAAAACGCCGGCACCAGGTAGCAGCCGCCCGTATCGGGGATGGAGGCCGCCACGTCCTCGCTCTCCTCGGCACTCGAGACGATTCCGAGCTGGTCCTGGAGCCAGGTCACCACGGAGCCCGCCTGGAAAATGGAGCCCTCCAGCGCGTAGCTCACCTTGCCGCCCTCGGCGATGCCGATGGTCGAGACCAGGCCGTTCTTGGACTCCACCACGGTGCCGCCGGTGTTCATGAGCATGAAGCAGCCGGTGCCGTAGGTGGCCTTGGCCTCGCCCGGCTCGAAGCGGCAATGGCCGAACAGCGACGCCTGCTGGTCGCCGGCCACGCCGGTGATGAGCGGCATATGGGTCATGATCTCGCTGGACACGCGGCCGAACTCCCCGGAGCTCCAGCGCGCCTCGGGCAGCATGGAGCGCGGGATGTCCAGCAGGCGGAGCAGGTCGTCGTCCCACTTGAGGGTGTGGATGTTGAACAGCATGGTTCGGCTGGCGTTGGTGTAGTCCGTGGCGTGCACCGCGCCGCCCGTGAGGTTGTAGATGAGCCAGGTGTCGATGGTGCCGAACATGAGGCCGCCCGCCTCGGCGGCCTCGCGAGCTCCGTCCACGTTGTCCAAGATCCACTTGATCTTGGTGGCGGAAAAGTAGGCGTCGGGCTTGAGGCCCGTCTTGGCGCGGATGGCCTCCTCATGCCCCGCGCGGATGAGCGCGTCGGCGATGGGGGCGGTGCGGCGGCACTGCCAGCCGATGGCGTTGTAGATGGGCTGGCCGCTCTCGGCGTCCCACACCACCGTGGTCTCGCGCTGGTTGGAGATGCCGAGCGCCGCGATGCTGTCGGAGTGGATGCCGCTCTTGAACTGCACCTCCATCATCACGCCGATCTGCGCGGCCAGGATCTCCATCGGGTCCTGCTCCACCCAGCCCGAGCGCGGGTAGATGGTGGGGATCTCGCGCTGCGCCTGCGCCACGATGCAGCCGTACTCGTCCACGATCATGGCGCGGGCGGAGGTGGTGCCGGCGTCGAGCGCCATGATGTACTGGCTCTTGCCCGGGATGAACGCCCGGTCCACGAGCCCCAGGTCCCTCAAAGAGATCATCTCAACCTCGCTTACATAAATCTACCGCGTGGCCGGCCTCGGCGAGCGAGCGGCCGACGCGCTCGGCGGACAGCGCCCCCTGGCGCAAGATCCGCAGGTCTCCCCCGGTAAACGACACGATGGTCGACGCGTCCCGGCACACGGTGGCGCCCGCGTCCACGGCAACGTCCACGCCGGCGAGGATACGCGGCTCCACCTCGGCGAAGGAGGCGGGCGCGGGCATGCCGTGCGTGTTGGCGCTCGTCACCGCCAGCGGCGAGGCGCAGGCCCGAACGAGGGCGAGGATGGCCGGGCAGGCACTCGCGCGCAGGGCCACGGTGCCGTCGGCCGCGCGCATGAAGCGGGGCACCTCCGGCGAGGCCTCCACCACGATGGTGAGGGCGCCCGGCCAGCAGGCCTCGGCGAGGGCACGGGCCCGCGGGTCCACGTCCACGCCGAAGCGGTCCAGGTCCTCCACGCCGCCCACGAGCCACGCCACCGTCTGGGTGAGCTCGCGGCGCTTCAGGCTGAAGATGCGCCGGTAGCCCGAGCCCTCGCGCGGCATCTCGGCCTCGGAGGGCGCTGTGCCCGCGAAGGCGGCCACGGACACGCCCACGCCGTAGACGGTCTCGGTGGGCAGCAGCGCCAGCCCGCCGCGGGAAAGCTCCGCGGCGGCGCGCCCGATGGCGAGCCCGTTCGGCTCGGTCGCCGTGCCGTCGATCCGGTATATGGTCTTCACGCGTCCTCGCCTCCCCGCACCGGCCGCATCGTGTCGCAACTGGTGCATTCTCCCTCAGGTAGCAGGTTTCGGGGCCCCTGTGCGCGGGCTTATACGGCAAGCGCACGGGCTTTTTCGGTAAATGGGGCGCCATGGCGGCGCAGGCCGAGGGCGAACGCGGCGCGGGGCGTGTATCCGATAGAACCCCATATCGATAGTAGGTTATATACGACGCGCGCTCAATGCGAGAGGGGCCTGTACGCCTTTACCCTGCATCTCCCCTCATCCACCCGGGATGCAGGGTGGAACCCGGCACATGGAAAGGAGGCCCGTCCCGTGGACGATCGCGGGGCGGGCCTCCTTGCGGGGGGCTTGGGCTAGCGTGGCAGGCGCGCTAAGACGAAGCGGGGACGGCGCGTGAGGTCGGGCACCACGCGCGCGTCGGCAAAGCCGGCCGAGAGGCACAGGCTCGCCGCGGTATCCACGGCGCCCTCGTAGAGCTCGCAGGCGAGCAGGCCGCCGGGTCGCAGGTAGTGGGGGGCGGTCTCCAGGATGCGGCGGAACATGTCCAGCCCGTCCGCGCCGCTCACGAGCGCAAGCTCGGGCTCGAAGCACTTGACCTCGTCGGGTACCTGGGCCATCACGGCCTCGGGGATGTAGGGCGGGTTGGACACGAGCACGTCGAAGGTGCCGCGCTCGTCGTCGCGCACGGGGGAGGTGAGGTCGCCCTCGCGGAAGTCGGCCAGCGTCGGGTCGATGCCGAGCGCGTCGCGGTTCTTGAGGGAGAGCGCCACAGCGCGAGGCTCCACGTCCGTGGCCACGCAAGCCACGTGGCCCAGGCGCTCGGCCGCGAGCGAGAGCGACACGCAACCCGTGCCGCAGCCAATCTCGAGCACGCGCGCGAGGCGGGGCTCGGGGCTGGGCTCCGGCGCGGGTCTGGGCTCGGGCTCCCCGCCTTCAGCTCCCTCGTCTACCGGGTCCTCGCCCCCGCCCTCTTCGTCGGAGGCCTCCTCGGCGCGCTTGGCCGCCGCGGCCTCGAGCTCGGCCGCGCGAGCCGCCTCCAGCTCGGAGTTCCAAGGCAGCTCCACGCGCGGGCGGCTCTTGCCGGCGCCCTCCAGCACCTCGGAGTCCAGGAAATCCAGGACCTCCTCCACGAGCATCTCGGTCTCGGGGCGCGGGATGAGCACGCCGGGCTCGCACGCGATCTCGAGGGTCCGGAACTGCGTGTCGCCGGTGATGTACTGCAGCGGCTCGCCCTTCATGCGACGGACCACGTACTTGTGCATGAGGTCGAGCTCCTCGGTTGAGAGGGGGCGATCGTAGTTGAGGTAGAGGTCCATGCGAGACATGCCCGTGGCGGAGCACAGCAGGAGCTCCGCGGAGAAGCGGGCCCTATCGTCGCGCTTCTTGTCAGTCAGGTAGTCGCGCGTCCAATCCAAGCACCTCTTGATCGTCCATGTCTCGGCCATCGCGCTCTCCCCTCGGCACGTTCCGGGCGCCCGGCGCCCCATCGTCTGCGTGGAGCGATTCTAACGTGCCCTCCCCCACGCGGGCCCGAGAACGCCAAATGAAGCCGTAGAGCAGCGAAAGTCGCGAATCGGCATGCCCGATATGCTCCGGGATTACGCCGGATCTGCGCCGGATATGCGCCGGCGGGGCGCGCAGGGCCCTCAAAGCCGAGGGGCGCGCCCAAGCGGACGCGCCCCTCACGGCGGGCTGCCCGCCGGCTACTCGACGGGCTTGAAGACGATGCCCGCGCCGAAGATCCCGCCGAGCATGGCCTTGGCCTCCTCCTCGCTCTGCGGGATCTCCTCGGCGGGAGCCGCGGCGGCGCTGTCCCAGGGCAGCGCGGAGGACGGGGACGGGGCCTGCGAGGTGGCGGGCGCCGAGGAGACGGTGGCGGTGGGGACCGACGATGCAGCGGGGGCCGCGGCGGGAGGGCGCTCCTCCTCGTAGGCGGCGATGGTCGCGTCGTCGTAGGGCACCTGCTCGGCCTCCCAGGCGCGGCGATCGGCCTCGACGTCGGGCTCGGGCACCACCGTGGGACCGCTCACCTGGTCGGGAGCAGCCGGTGGCGCCGCAGACGCGGGGGCGGCGGTACCCGCGGCGGGGGCGCTCGCCTGGGGCGCCGGGACGGGCGCGGTCGGTGCCGCGGGCGAGGGCGCCGGGGCGGATACGACCGCCGCTGCGGGCGAGGGTGCCGGGGCCGGCGCGCCGGACGTATCAGGGGCGGTGGCAGACGGAGCCGCGGAAGGCGCGGTCGGCGCAGGGGCGGTCTGGCCATGCGATGGCGCCTCGACGGAACGCGCCGCCGGCGCCGGCTGCGGCGCCGCGGTGGCCACGGGGACCGCCGGGTCGGGGCCAGCGGCGGCTCCCTCCATCTCGTACTCCACGGTGCGGGAGCCGAACACCGCGCACACGATGGGCAGGATGACCTCGGTGGTGTCCGGGCGCATGAGCATCTTGACGGCGAAGTCGGAGCGCGGCGGCAGCGACACCGTCAGGCGCGAGCCGTCGTCTGCCGTGGCGCGCGCGTGCAGCAGCAGGCCGGCGCGCGGGCCGTTGGCCGCCGTCACGCGATTCACCACGTCGCGCCACTTGCGCTGCAGCTCGCCGGCATCCTCCACGGCGGGCGTGGCGGGAGCGGCCGACGCGGCCGTCTGCGCGGCTGTGCGCGCGGCGGGCCGGGCGGGGGTCGCGGGCGCAGGGGCGACTGGGGGCTGCGGCGCGGCCCGGCGCTCCGACACGGCCGCCGCGGACGCGGGGGCCTGCTGCGGGGCCCTCCCGGCGCCGGCATGCGGACCCGTCTCCCACGGCAGGCCCGAGCCGGCCGCGGTGGGGGCCTGCTGCGGGGCGGGGGTCGCCTGCGGGGCGGCCGCCCGCGCCGTGACGGCAGGCGCCGCGGGCCTGGGCACCGGGGCGGCCACGGCCCGCGCCCCCTCGACCTCGGCGCGCACGGCCGACGCGGCCGACGCCACCGCCGCGCCCATCGGCGCGCTCGGCACGCCGGCGGCGAGCTGCGCCTCTATGCGGTCCAGACGCTCGGCCAGTGCCTCCAGCGTGAGGTCGCTCTCGGGCCGCGCCAACCTGGTGCAGGCGATCTCGAGCACCAGGCGCGCGTCGGCGGCGTCGCGCATGCCGAGCGCGGCGTCGTCCAGCACGGTCAGGCACCGGCCCAGGCGGTCGGCCCCCTCGAAGAGCGCCGCCTCCTCCCCCAGCGCCGAGACCTCCTCGGGCGTGGCGTCCACCAGCTCGGGCTTGGCGCCCGCCACGCGCACGGTGTACACGTCGCGCAGGTGCGCCACCAGGTCGCGCGTGAGCTCCATCAGGTCGTTGCCCTCGTCCACCTGCGAGCGGATGAGCCCGAAGAGCCCCGCCGCGTCGCGGCTGGCGATCCCGCGGGAGAACTCGCCCAGCACCGTGTTGGAGGTCTCGCCCAGAAGCGAGCGGGCGTCGGTCTCGCGCACCGCACCGTCGCCGAACACCGAGAGCTGCTCCAGCGTGGAGAGGGCGTCGCGCATGCCGCCGCGCGCGTGCTTGGCCACGATCTCGAGCGCCGCCTCGTCAAAGGCGAAGCCCTCCTGCTCGCAGATGTAGCGCATGCGCCCCACGATGTCCTCGTTGGAGATGCGGTGGAAGTCGAAGCGCTGGCAACGGGAGAGGATCGTCTCCAAGATCTTCTGCGGGTCGGTGGTGCACAGCACGAACACCACGTGCGCGGGCGGCTCCTCCAAGGTCTTCAGCAGCGCGTTGAACGCCGCCGTGGTGAGCATATGGACCTCGTCGATGATGTAGACCTTGTACTTGCCGCGCACCGGGGCGAAGCTCACCGAGTTGACGATCTCCTCGCGCACGTTGTCCACGCCGGTGCGGCTCGCCGCGTCCAGCTCGTAGACGTCGGGGTGCGTGCCCGCGGCGATGGCCTCGCACTCGGGACAGCTACCGTCGGGCATGCAGCCGTAGCCGCGCTCGGCGCCGGCGGCCTTTTGGCAGAGCAGCGCCTTGGCGAGGATGCGCGCCATGGTGGTCTTACCCGTGCCGCGCGGGCCGCAGAACAGGTAGGCGTGCGAGAGCCGCCCCTCGGTGACGGCGTTCTCCAGCGTCGAGACGATGTGCTGTTGGCCCACCACGCTCTCGAAGGTGAGCGGGCGGTATTTTCTATAGAGTGACTCCATGGACGCTCCCTCGCGTATCCCTCGGCGCTACAGGCCGTGCTCGTCGAGCCGGCGGCAGATGTCCCTCAGCATGGAGCGGGAGGCGAAGAGCTGGCGGTAGGTGGCCGTCTTGACCTTGCCCTGCGAGCGCAGCTCGGCCATGCGGGCCTCGTCCGCGGCGAGCTCGGCGCGTACCTCGGCGGCGAGGGCCTCGAAGGCCCCCAGGCGCTCGGTTGCGGTCTCGGGTTTGGGCATACCCGCGCCTCCTTACCAATATAAGAGGGTCGAATCGATGGCATCCATGATACCCCGGCCGCGCCCCGGGGCCCGTGGTAGAATGCGGCCAGCCTCGTACACCCAGCTCAAACGAAACCCGAGAGGCCCCCATGCCGCTGTTCAGCCAACATCGCGCCCCGCGCGTCGAGCGGGCCCATCCCGCCTACGCGCCGATGCCCATGCCGGACCCGGCGGGCACCGCGGCGTCCCAGATCCTGCGCCGCTACCGGCCGGTGGAGACCCGCGCCGCGGGCGGCTTCGGCACGGTCGAGATCTGCGTGGACAAGCGCCTGCAGCGCCGCGTGGCCATCAAGCGCATCCCGCTCGCCGACGAGGTGGGCCTCGCCGACCCGCGCAGCGTCGCCGCCGCCATCCAGGAGGCCCAGACCGCGAGCATGCTGCAGCACCCCAACATCGCCTCGGTCATCGACTTCTCCTACGACGCCGCCCACGCCTACCTGGTCATGGAGTACGTGGACGGCATGAGCCTGGAGGAGTTCCTGGCCCAGGTGGAGGGCGGCTCGGTGACCTTCGACGAGTGCGCCGCCATCGCCGAAGCGCTCGCCCAGGCGCTCGCCTACGCGCACGAGAACCGCGTGCTGCACCTGGACATCAAGCCCGCGAACGTCCTTATAGACCGCTCCGGCCACGTCAAGCTCACCGACTTCGGAATGGCCTCGCTCTCGAGCGCCGCCGGGTTCGGCGGGGCGCGCGGGGGCACCATCGGCTATATGCCGCCCGAGCAGCTCCGCGGCGAGGAGGTGGACGAGCGCACCGACGTCTTCGCGCTCGCCGCCCTCGTCTACGAGGCGCTCTGCGGCGAGGCGCCCTTCCGCGCGGAGGACCCGATGCGCTCCCTGGAGCTCATCGGCCGCGGCGTCGAGGCCCCGAGCGAGCTCATCCCCACCATGCCGGCGCTTCCCGAGCAGGCCCTGCTCGCGGCGCTCGACCCCGACCCGGCGCGTCGCTGCGAGGACGTCACGGCCTTCGCGGACCGGCTCCTGGCGGGGCTCGGCAACCCGCGCGAGGGGCGCAAGAGCCTGGCGCGCCTGGTGGCGGAGCTCACCGCCGACGAGCAGGACCCCGACGACGACAACGCGGAGGCCGCGGCAGAGCGGTCCTGGGAGCTCGACCCGGCCGAGGGCCGGCTCGGCAGCCGGTGGCCGCGCTCGCGCGAGCGCGCCGCGGGGGTCGTCGGCGGGCTGTCCGTCGCCTGGACGCTCCTGCTGGTCCTCGGTGCCCTGCACGTCTCGAACCTTCCCGGCAGGATCGTCATAGCCGCCGCGGTGGGCGTGGCCGCGGGGGCGGCGCCGCAGCTGGGCAGCGCGCTCGCGCTCACGGCCGTGGTGGCGATGGTCGCGGCGTCCACGCCCCCGCTCGCGGCGTTCGTCCCCATCACGGGCATCTGCGCCCTGTTCGCGGGATGGTGGCTCACCTGGGGCCGCGCCGCGCGCGGCGCCAACGCGGTGCTCGCGGCGGCGCTGGCGATGTCCCTGGCACCCGGGGCGCCTCCGCTCGCCGCGGCGCCGGCCGCCGCGCTCGCCGGCTACCTGCTCGCCCCCGGCACCGCGGCGGCGAGCGTCGGGCTCGCCGTGCCCCTGGCCGCGCTCGCCCGCGCCGCCCTCGCGGCGGGAGGGGCGCTCCCCCTCACCGCGGCTGCAGGCGCGTGGACGAGCGCCTCCCTGTGGATCGCGGCGGCGGGGCTCGCGGCCTCGGCGGCGGGGCTCTCGAGGGTCCTCGGCCTGGCGTGGGCGAGGGATCGCGAGGGCTCCGGACGCGCCTGGCGCCTCGCCGCCTACGCGCTTCCCGGCCTGTCCGCGCTCGCCTGCGGGTGCCTGGGCATCCTTGCAGGCGGTATGGAAATTGCCGGCCTAACGCCGTGGGGGCTGCTGGCGGTCGCGGGCCCCTCGGCGCTATCCTCTATAATCGTTTGGATATGTGCATTCGCGCTCGGATACAGACATGAACCTTCGGAAGGTGGTCGCTCGTGAACTTCCTGAACCTCTTCGAGAGCCGCGTCTCTGACATCTTCGGTGCCAGCCGCGCGCCGTTCTCCTTCAAGAAGCTCGCCAAGCAGGCGGCGCACGAGATGGAGGATCAGACCCTCGTGGTCAACGGCGTCAACACCGCCCCGGCCCTCTACACCGTGCTCATCGCCAACGACGACGACCCCTTGATGGCGCCGTTCTACCCGCAGCTCTCGCGCGAGGTCTGCGAGCTGGTCAAGGCCCAGGCCGAGAAGAAGCGCTACACCTTCGTGGGCGAGCCCCTCGTCCGCTTCATGATCGACCCCTCGCTGCGCAGCGGCAAGTTCTCTGTGTTCGCCGAGAACGTCGACGCCCCCACGCTCGGTCGCCTCTACGAGGAGGAGCGCGCCTACCAGAAGGGCCTGGCCACCGGCGCGCCCGAGCCCTCCGTGGCCTCACCCGCCCGCGCCGAGCGCCCCGTGCCGCCCACGAGCGCGCCCGCGCCCGTCTCCTCGGCCGCCAACGGAGACCCGTTCTCCGCCGACCCCTTCGGCCCGGCGAGCGTGCCCTCCCCCGTGGCCGTGCACTCGCCGGCCCCCGTCGCCGCCCCGGCCCCCGCGCCCGCCGCGGTGCCCTCCCCCGCCCCCATCCCCGTTCCCAAGACCGTGTCGCGCGAGCAGCTCGCGGGCATGGGCGGCGCCGCGGTGACGGGCGCGGCCTCGGCCAGCAGCATCGCCGCGGAGATGGCGAGCAACCGCCAGCCCGCCCAGCAGCAGGCGCCCTCCGCCCAGCTCGTGGACGTGGTGACCGGCGAGTCCCACGCCATCGACCGCGCCCGCTGCGTCATCGGCCGCGAGCGCGCCGCCTCCGACATCGCCCTGCGCGACCCTAACGTCTCGCGCCGCCACGCCGAGCTCAGCTACACCGGCTCGGACTGGTCCATCGAGGACCTCAACTCCACCAACGGCACGCTCGTCAACAACCGCCGCGTGACCCGCTGCCCGCTACGCAACGGCGACCTGCTCACCTTCGGTCTCAGCACGTTCGAGTTTAGGGGCTGATACGTCGTGATCGACATCATCCTGTTCGTTGGCCGCATCGCGCTGGTCTTCCTGCTGTACGTGTTCCTCCTCGCCGTCATGAAGACGGGCGTGGGACTCGTGCGCGGGCAGCGCAAGGACGGCGGCATCTGGACCATCGACGTGGACAAGGGCCCGCGCGGCATCCGCGGCATCCACGTGGACATGCTCGGCCCCGTGATCGTGGGCCGCTCGCCGTCCTCGGACATCTGCATCAACGAGCCGTTCGTCTCCGCCTCGCACGCGCGCTTCTCCCTGCAGGGGCCGGCGCTCGTGATCGAGGACCTCAACTCCCTCAACGGAACCCTGGTGAACGGCCGCCCGCTGGCCGAACCCGCCACCCTGCGCGAGGGCGATGAGGTGCAGATCGGCGACGTGGTCATGAAGGTGAACCGTCGATGACCGACGAGGAGAACAGCCGCGCGGGGGCCGAGCACTTCGCCCCGCGCGCCGATCCCGACGAGCGCCGCGCCGGCGTGGCCGACATCGACACCGTGTTCGGCGGCGCGCTCGAGACCGACGGGGCGGTCGAGCCCGCGCACCTGGCGCCAAGGGACGCGGATGCGCCCGAGGAGGAGCCCGCCGCGGAGGCCCCTGTGATCGCGCATGCCGCGCCCGCCGCCCCACAGGCCGAACCCGAGACCGCGGGCGTGCACTTCGAGCCGCTGCCCGACCTAGCCCCCGCGCCCGAGCCCATGATGCCCGAGGCGCCCGCGCCCAGCGTCACCCACGAGGTGCCCGGCTTCCTCTCCGAGCATGCTCCGGAGCATGGCGCCGCCCCCGTGGCCGAGGAGGCCCCCTCCCCCGCCACGGGCACGAGCCCCGCCGACACCGCGGACCTCATCGAGGCTGCGCGCGCCGCCAAGGCCGCCGAGACCGAGGCCGAGCCCGGCGCCCCCGCGGACGCCGACACCCCCAAGACCGACCCCGCCGACACCGCCGAGATCGACGTGGACGCCGTGGAGGCCCATCTCAAGGACCCCGGCTCAACCCAGAGCTTCGAGCCCATCGCCGACGAGCAGCTCATCGACACCGACTCGACCTACAACGCCGGCACCACCACCTCGCTCATGTGGGGCGCCCGCTCCGACGTGGGCTGCATGCGCAGCCACAACGAGGACTCCTACCTGGTGCAGTCGCCGCTCTTCTGCGTGTGCGACGGCATGGGCGGGCACGCCGCCGGCGAGGTGGCGAGCTCCATCGCCGTGGAGACCATCGCCAAGACCGCGCCCAAGACGGCCGACCCCGCCGCGCTCGGCGCCGCCGTGGAGGCCGCCAACGCCGCGGTGATCGAGGCCGCCCTGAACGGCCTGGGCAAGCCCGGCATGGGCTGCACCGCCACGGCCGCCTACATCGAGGGCACCTCGCTCGCCATCGCGCACGTGGGTGACTCCCGCGCCTACCTGCTGCACGAGGGATCCCTCGTGCGCATCACCCGCGACCACTCCTACGTGGAGGAGCTCGTGGACGCCGGCGAGATCACCGCGGACGAGGCGCGCGTGCACCCCAACCGCTCCGTGATCACCCGCGCCCTCGGCAGCGACCCGGCCATGTACGCCGACCACTTCCAGATCTCCGTGGAGACCGGCGACCGCCTCATCCTGTGCTCGGACGGCCTGTCCTCCATGATCCCGGACGGCGAGATCGAGCGCGTGGCGCAGCAGTCCTCCACCGCGCAGATCTGCACGGACAACCTCGTGGACGCCGCGCTCGCCGCGGGCGGCGCGGACAACGTGACCGTGGTCGTGGTTGACCTGGTGGACGACGGCGAGTACGAGAAGACCCTCGGCCGCCGGCGCCGCAACGCCCTCGTGGCGCTCGCCGCCGTGGCCGTGGTGGCCCTGCTGGGCGCCGCCATCACGTTCCTCTCTATCACCAACTCGGTGTACCTGGGCGTGAAGGACGACGTGGTGGCCATCTACACCGGCGTGCCCGGCTCGTTCATGGGCCTCACGCTCCACTGGCTCCAAGACGAGACCACCGTGGAGCTCGCCGACCTGCCCGAGGACACCCAGGCGCGCCTGCGCGAGGGCATAGGCCAGGACGGCATGGAGGCCGCTGTGGAGACCGTCTCCAAGTACCGCAAGCAGATCTTCGAGGAGCAGACCAAGGCCGCCCAGGACGCCGCCCAGCTGCGCAGCAGCGCGGCCGGCGACGCCGCCGCGGCCGGGTCCGCCGCCACCGATACCGATCAAACCCCGTCACAGGAAGGGGGCGCCGATGGGCAGCCGTCGTAACACCGAGCTCTTCCTCCTCATCGCGGCCGCGTTCCCGGTCGTGCTGCTCTACGCCATGTACGTGACCACCATGGGCGTGGCCCTCTCGTTCGAGTCGCTCGCCGTGCCGCTGGGGCTGTTCGCCGCCTTCGCCGCGGCGCACATCGCCGTGCGCTTCCTGGCGCCCGGCGCCGACCCGGCCATCCTGCCCGTGGTGTTCCTGCTCTCGAGCATCGGCATCACCTTCGTTACCCGCGTGAAGCCCGAGTACAGCATGAGCCAGCTGGCGGTGCTGTTCGCCTCCATCGCGCTCATGGTGGGCACGCTCGTGGTGGTGCGCAACCTGGACATGGTCAAGCGCTACAAGTACACCTTCGGCGTGCTGGCCGTCATCTTGCTACTGCTACCGATGGCCCCGGTGCTGGGCCAGGAGATCTACGGCTCGCGCATCTGGATCCGCGTGGGCTCGTTCTCCCTGCAGCCGGGCGAGTTCGCCAAGATCTGCCTGGTGCTGTTCCTGGCGGGCTACCTGTCCGAGAACCGTGAGCTGCTCTCCATCTCCAACCGCAGCTTCCTGGGCATCAAGCTGCCGCGCCCGCGCCTGCTGCTGCCGCTGTTCGCCATCTGGCTCGCCTGCCTGGCCGTGGTGGCCCTGGAGAAGGACTACGGCAGCGCCCTTTTGCTCTACACCACCTTCCTGGTAATGCTATACGTGGCCACGGGCCGCCCCTTCTACGTGATCGTGGGCCTGGGGCTGCTCGCCGTGGGCGGTGTGGCCCTTTACCATTTCATGGGCCACGTGCAAATCCGCTTCAACACCTGGCTGGACCCCTTCTCCGACGCGCAGAACACCGGCTACCAGCTGGTGCAGTCCCTCTACTCGCTGGCCGACGGCGGGCTTTCGGGCGTCGGGATCGGCAAGGGCCTAGCCGCCGACTACGTGCCCGTCATCGAGTCCGACTTCATCTTCACCGCCATCGGCGAGGAAATGGGCCTGCTCGGCGGCGCCGCGGTGCTCATGGGCTTCATGCTCTTCGCCGTGCGCGGCATCACCACCGCCGCCCGCGCCAAGTCCGACCTCGCGGCCTTCTGCGCCTCGGGCCTCACCACCGCCATCGGCTTCCAGGCCTTCCTGATCGTGGGCGGCGTGACCCGCCTGATCCCGCTGACCGGCGTGACCCTGCCCTTCATGAGCCAGGGCGGCTCCTCGCTTTTGGCGAGCTTCATCATCGTGGCGCTGCTCTTGCGCGCCGGCGACGAGGCCACCGGCCGCCAGACCGAGCTCACCGGCACGGGCGTCATCGCCTCGCAGCCCGCCCTCGCCGCCGCGGCGGCCCAGGCCGGCGTCACGGGCGTGTCCGGCGCGGGCACCCGCATCTTCGGCGGCGGCCCCGCGCTCGCCGGCGGCAGCCACGCGCGGAGCGGTTCGCGCCTGCAGCGCCGCATGCTCGACACGCCCGAGTCCGGCGTGCTGGGCCGCGTGGCGCTCGCCAAGCGCCTCACCCGCCAGATGGGCCTGTTCGCCTGCCTGTTCGCCGTACTGATCGGCAACCTCACCTACGTGCAGGTGATCAAGGCGCAGGAGTACCAGACCATGGACGGCAACAACCACACCGCCGCCCACGGCGCCTACATCAAACGCGGCTCCATCATCACCTCCGACGGCCTCACCCTGGCGGAGTCCCTCCAGAACGAGGACGGCACCTACACGCGCTCGCACCCCAACGGCAGCATGGCCGCCAACGTGGTGGGCTACTACAGCTCCACCTACGGCGCCACCGGCGTGGAGCTCACCCAAAGCGCCACGCTCACGGGCTCCAAGGACTACTCCAGCTGGCAGAACGCCATCAACTCGCTGGCGGGCGTGGCCCAGCCGGGCAACTCGGTGAAGCTCACCATCGACTCGCGCATCCAACGCGCGGCCGAGGAGGCGCTCACCGGCTACTCCGGCGCCATCGTGGTGCTCGACCCCAAGACGGGCGCGGTGCTGGCCTCCGCGAGCTCGCCCTCGTACAACAACGACGACATCAAGGCGTCGCTGGCCGGCGAGAACGGCTACTCCATGTACGACCGCGCCACCCAGGCGCTCTACACGCCCGGCTCCACCTTCAAGGTGGTGACGCTCGCCGCCGCGCTGGACTCCGGCACGGCCAGCCTGGACGACACCTACCAGGCGCCCGCCACCATGGAGATCGGCAACGCCGACATCGTGAACCACAACTACGCCGCCTTCGGCACCATCTCGCTGCAGAAGGCCTTCGCCTACTCGGCCAACACCGTCTTCGGCCAGGTGGCCACCCAGGTGGGCGCCGAGACCTTGGTGCAGTACGCGCGCGCCTTCGGCTACGGCCAGGAGCTGGGCCTGGACTTCTCCAGCGCCGCCTCCGTGATGCCCGACCCCGCCGAGATGACGGAGTGGGAGCTCGCCTGGGCCGGCGCCGGCCAGCCCGTGGGCCAGGGCCACACCGCGGGCCCGCAGACCACCGTGCTGCAGGCCGCCGTGGTGGCGGCCGCCATCGCCAACGACGGCATCGTCATGAACCCGTACGTGGTCGCGCAGACGCTCTCCCCCGAGGGCACCGTGATCAAGACCACGCAGCCGCGCTCCCTTGGCCAGGCGCTCTCCGCGAGCACCGCCTCGCAGGTCAAGGAGAGCATGCTGCAGGTCGTCGAGGACGGTACCGGTGAGCAGGCGAGCGTCTCGGGCGTGCAGGTGGCCGGCAAAACCGGTACCGCCGAGACGGGCTCCGCCGTCAACTCCGCGTTCATGGGCTTCGCGCCCTACGATAACCCCACCGTGGCGATCTCCGTCATGGTCGAGAACTACGATGAACATGGCGTCTCCGCCGCCGCGCTGGCCTCCAAGGTGCTGGCCGCGGCGCTCGAGGCGCAGGGACTGTAAGGGAGCAGTTTGATGGATCAGCAGAGGGTACTGGGAGGCCGTTACCTCCTCAAGGACAAGGTGGGCACCGGCGGCATGGCGTCGGTCTACCGCGCGCAGGACCAGGTGCTCGACCGCACCGTGGCCGTCAAGATCATGCTCCCGCAGTACGCCGGGGACGCCACCTTCGCCGCGCGCTTCAAGCAGGAGGCGCAGGCGGCGGCGGGCCTCTCCTCCCCCTACATCGTTGGCGTGTACGACTGGGGCAAGGACGGCGACACCTACTACATCGTCATGGAGTACCTGCGGGGCACCGACCTCAAGAGCGGCGTGCGCAGCCACGGCGCCCTGGACCCCAAGAAGGTGGCCCAGATCGGCAGCCAGATCTGCGGCGCGCTCTCCGTGGCCCACAAGCACGAGATCATCCACCGCGACATCAAGCCGCAGAACATCATGGTTCTGCCCGACGGCAACATCAAGGTGATGGACTTCGGCATCGCGCGCGCCAAGAACAGCCACCTCACCCAGGACAACAACGTGCTGGGCACCGCGCACTACGTCTCCCCCGAGCAGACGCGCGGCCAGGAGCTGGGCCCCACCTCCGACATCTACTCGCTCGGCGTGGTGATGTACGAGTGCGCCTGCGGGCGGGTGCCCTTCGACGGCGACGACGCCATCTCCGTGGCCCTCAAGCAGGTCAACGAACTGCCCGTGCCGCCCAGCCAGGTGAACCCCGGCATCGATGCCGACCTGGAGCGCATCATCTTGAAGTGCATGGAGAAGGACCCGGCCAACCGCTTCCAGACGGCCGACGAGCTACGCGAGGTGCTGAACGCCTACATCGCCGGGCGCAGCGTGGACGTGCCCGAGCCCACGCGCGTGATCGGCGCCGCGGCGGGCGCGGGGGCCACGACCACTCGCGTTATGGGCGACAAGACCCAGGCCATGGCGCGCCCCGTGGCGGCAGGCCAGACGGCCCCGCGGGCGGGTGCAGCCAACGCCGGGATCAAGACGCCCGCGGGCGGCTACGGCGACGAGCCCAAGAAGGGCGGCGGCAAGGTCGCGGCCATCGTGGTGGGCGTGATCGCGGTGATCGCCATCGCCATCTTCGCCGCCACGAGTCTCATGGGCGGCTCCGGCGTGGAGGTGCCCAACGTGATCGGCCAGGAACAGGAAGTGGCCGTCAACAACCTGCGGACCGAGGGCTTCGAGACCGAGGTGCAGGAGCAGTACTCCACCGCCGAGGACGAGGGCACGGTCATCGACCAGACCCCCGAGGGTGGCCAGAAGAAGGCCAAGGGCTCAAAGGTGATCATCGTGGTCTCCAAGGGCGAGAAACCTGCCGAGACCACCAAGGTACCCGACCTCACCGGACTCACCCAGTCCGAGGCCGAGGCGGCCCTCAAGAATGCCAACCTGGTGGGCAAGGCCACCGAGGAGGCCAGCGACGCCGACGAGGGCACCGTATTTTGGCAGAGCGAGACCGCCGGCAGCGAGCTGGAGGAGGGTTCCACCGTCGAGTACAAGGTGAGCACCGGCCCCGACGCCTCCAGCGTGCCCGAGGTCTCCGGCTACAGCGAGAGCGACGCCGTGAGCATGCTCGACGAGGCGGGCTTCGGTGTGAAGAAGGACTACGAGTACAGCGACTCCGTGGCGTCGGGCGTGGTCATCCGCCAGGACCTCTCCGGCAAGCAGGAGCCCGGCACCACGGTGACCATCACCGTGTCCAAGGGCCCGGAGAACACCACCGTCAACGTCGACAGCCTGATCTACCAGGGCATGACCCTCACCGAGGCCAACAACGCGCTGCAAAACGCCGGCCTGGGCGTGAACACGCGGCAGCAGTCGAGCAGCTCGGTGCCCGAGGGTGCCATCATCAGCTACACGCCCGGCGGCAAGGTGAAGGCTGGCACCACGATCACCCTCACGGTATCCACCGGTTCCGGCACGAGCGGCGGGGACACGGACATCGAGACAGGCGACTAGCACCCAAAAGCCGGGGAGTCGCAAAAAGCGGCTCCCCGGCTTTTTTGTGGACATTTGCCCGGGGAGAATGTCCACTATTGGCTGAGCATCGCCTCAAGCAAGCTCTTGCCATCTCCCGTGAGGGTGTACTCGTTCTCGAGCTGGCCTCCGTTCTCAAGGAACCGGGGCGTAGCGTCCAAGATCCCCTTCCTCCTGAGAGAACGCAGGGAGTTTCGAACGGCACCGGGCGTCTTGCCGACATAGGTCGAGAGCACCGAGATACTGAGCTTCAGGGGTCCGTCCCCGCTCGCCACGACGAACATGACATGCAGTTCCGTCTCGTTCAAGCGAAAACCGACCCCTTCGGCCGCCCGCACCCTCTTAGTCATCGCGCCGCGCCCCATGGTGATGGACCAGTACGCCGAGCGCGATCGAGCAGAGCGCCGCTGAGCAGATGGCGGCCAGCGCGCCCAAGCCGATACCCGCATCCCCCGTCTGGGGAAGCGTTCCCGCCTTACCGCGCTTCTTGGAGGTGCTCACCGGGGATACCTTGCTTGGAGCACCCCCCCCCGTTGGCGTTTGGCGTGGGGTCGGAGGGGCGCTGGGTGTCCCCGGGCACGACAGGGGTATCGGGATCGACCGGGTCGACGGGCTTATCCGGGTCCTCAGGCTGTTCCGGATCCACGGGCTTGTCGGGGTCGACGGGTTTATCCGGGTCCACGGGCTTGTCCGGCGTGTCGGGCTTATCCGGGTCCACGGGCTCGATCGGTTCGTACGTGTTCACGATCGCGACCGTCGCTTGCTCGCCGGCAACCACGGAGACCCGCTGCGATCCTCCCTCGACCGTCAGCTTGTACCCTTCAAGCTCGGCAGCGGACTCGCTCACCGTGTACTCGCCCGGCTTCAGGCCTTCAAGGACGTAAGCGCCGTCGTCGAACTCGCCATAGCTCACGACATGCACCTCACCATCAGGTCCCGCGATGTTGAACTGGGCCGTCGACGGCGTCTCCGCACCCTTGCTCTCCTTCACGATCTTGAGCGAACCATTCTCCTCCACGACCTCTTGCGGCAGGAACGGCCTTTGGTGAAGCTCGGCGTTGATGTTCTTGACGGAGGCAGCCAGGATCGAGCCGTTATGGGAGTACGAGTCCGTCACGAACGAGCCGTTCGGGGCAAGCACCGCGCCCATCGAGTACTTCTGGAACACATACCGACCCTGCGACAGACCGAAGTTGAAGAGGACCTTGCCGCCGACGGCGCCGTAAGCATCGTAATCCTTGCCGTCGATCGACATGCCCTTGCTCGCCCCGATCACCATGTCGTCATCGTCGCTCGCGTCCGTCACGTTCACCACGAGGGAGTACTCACCGGAACCCGACCCCGTCACGCGCAGCTTGCAGTTCGCAAGCTCCCATTTGGTGAGGTTCACCGTGTCGAACCCGTCGACGCACGACACCTCGACGACCCAGTTGTTCTGGTCGATGCCGCTCCCGTACGCCCTCTTCACCTCAACCCCCTGGTCGGGCTTCGCATGCTGCGCGGCGGCATAGCTTCGAAGGCCCGCGAACGCCTTGTCGAAGTCGATCTGGAACGAGGAGCGCTCGATGTTGACGACATGCTTGGTCAGGGCCTCGCCCGTGCCCGAGGAGGAGCCGGAACCCGTCAACCGCGTCCTGTCGGCGGGCGTCGTGTCGAGCGCGATGTCCGGGCCGAAAACGAGATAGGTATCGGTTCCCCCTTCCGCGCCGGCACGCTGGTACTTGAACTTGGAAAGATCGCTCACGTTCACGAAGTAGTTGAGCGGGTGCTTGCCGCTCAGCCCGCTCACCGCGGATGAGGCCCCGATGTCGCTTCCGCACGGGATGAACATCTCCGCCGCGATATTGCCCTCCATGTCGGACCCCACCGAGCTGTACTCCCGCGCGAAGACGCCGAACTGCGCGGTGCCGCCTAATGAGGTGGCCGTCGGAACCTCGAAGGTACCAAGATCGACCACCGTCCCTTCAGAACCGAATGCGAGCACGGGGCGCGCCGCGATGATGGATAGGAGCATGACGACGATCGTCGCGAGCCTCTTCGCCGTTCGGGGAGCCCCCCCCCCCCCCCCCCACCCCCCCCCCCTCCCCCCCCCCCCAATTAACGGGGGGCCCCCCCCCCCCCCGCACAACGCCTCGCCATTCTGCCTTCTCGAAATTAGTTGAGTCCATGCAGCCACCTCTACCTTCGTCTTCGATGGACTTCATCGCGACGGGGAGCAGAAACCGCCGCGATCACCGATGGAGTGTAACGGAGCAGACAGATACGAACAAAACGTTATTTTATCCATTCCTAAGCGAGAATTAGAGAAGCGATCACATGCATTTACGATAAAAGTAGGCACCTACCGGCTCGATTATTTATGATCGCTTTTGTGCTATTTCTTCCGCAATATTTCCTTTTATTCATTTTTCTTTATAGGGGGGGGTGTCGGGTGACAACTGCTCCGTCATCACCCACTCGCCCGACCCGACGCCACAGAGATTCTATAATTCCCCACTCCACCCGTGTGGACATTCTCCCGGGGAGAATGTCCACCAAGGCTTCGAAAGCGCCCTTAAACGCAAAGCAGGCCGGAGGTTTTACCACCTCTGGCCTGCATAAACAGCATGGTGCCCCCGGGCAGATTCGAACTGTCGACACCCGCTTTAGGAGAGCGGTGCTCTATCCCCTGAGCTACGGAGGCACGTTTATCGGAATCATACCACAGCCTCCGCCCGTCGCCCTACTTGCCCGTAGGTACCGGCATGGAAGCGGTCGGATCGGCCAGCATACTGCGCGCGGCCTCAGCGCCCTCGCCGGTGAGGCCCGCGGCGAACAGGTCCTCCGCCTCGGGCTCCCCCGCCGCGGACGCGCGCTCGGCCACGACGGACTCTTCGCGCTCGATCGGCTCGCTCGCCCGCATCCGAGCGAACAGCGGCACGTACTCCACGTAGGTCGCGGCGTTTTCCAGGCCGTACCACCGCGCCGGCGAGCCGCAGAGGTGCCGCACGGCGTACTTGGCCGTCATCACCCAGCGGTCCTCGCGCGAGACATCCGTCTCGGGAACCACCGTCTTGCGCAGCAGGCAGAAGCGGAAGTCGCCGATATCACCTTTGCGCTTGTACACCGAGTACGCACGCTGCTGTGCCGGCAGCTCGCCGCTCGCCCGCAGAGCCGCCACCACCTGGCGCAGATAGGCGTTCACGCGCTGGTGCTCCTTGAAGCCCAGGCGGATGTCCACGCGGAAAATGAAGTCAGTACCGAACGAGTCCACCGTGTAGCCGCGGCGATACGGCTCGTCGGTCACCGTAACACTCACGAACCAGTACGCACGGGCGCGCTTGGGGTGCTTGTCCAGGATCGAGTAGAGCACGTCGCGGTCGATCATCCCCGGCGCGCACCCGTTGACCAGAAAGACCAGATTGTCAGCCACAAGCGGGTAGCTCGCGTCGTCGCGCAGGCGGCCGAGCTGCCCCGCGTACGCGCGGATGGGTAGAAACGCCGTCTGCGCGCGCTCGACCGCGGTGCCGCGCCGCCACACGAGCATGATCGCGAACAGGGCCGTCGCCATGAGCAGGGTCACGTAGCCGCCGTGCAGGAACTTGGTGAGGCTCGAGGCGAAGAAGGCCAGCTCCAGCACGCCGAAGAACAGCGCGAACACCGCCGCGATCACGCGGCGCCCCCGCAGATCGCGCAGGTACACGAAGAGCAGCGTGGTGGTCATGAGCATGGTGAGCGTGATGGCCAGGCCGTAGGCCGCCTCCATGTGCGAGGAGGTCTGGAACAGCAGCACCACGCCCACGCAACCGATCCACATGATGCTGTTCACCAGCGGGATGTAGAGCTGGCCCTTGGTCTCGCTCGGGTAGTGCACCTGCAGGTGCGGCATGAGGTCCAGGCGCGCGGCCTCGGACACCAGCGTGAACGAGCCGGTGATGAGCGCCTGGCTCGCGATGATGGCGGCAAGCGTGGAGAGCGCCACGGCGAAGGGGCGCACCTCGGGGGCGAGCATCTGGAAGAACGGGTTCATGTCGGGCATGGCGGCGAGGTCGGCGCTGCCGGCGTTGGCGAGCAGCCACGCGCCCTGGCCCAGGTAGTTGAGGATGAGGCAGACCTTCACGAAGGGCCAGCTCGCGTAGATGTTGGCGCGCCCCACGTGGCCCATGTCCGAGTAGAGCGCCTCGGCGCCCGTGGTGGCCAAAAACACCGAGCCCAGGACCATGGCGCCCGCGCGGTTCTCGGGCGACACCAGGAACATCACGCCGCGCACCGGGTTAAGCGCGCGCAGCACGGAGAGGTTGCCCATGAGGGGCACGAGCCCGGCCGCGGCCAAGAACAGGAACCACAGCGTCATGATCGGGCCGAACGCGCGACCGATGCTGGAGGTGCCGGCGCGCTGCACGGCGAACAGGCAGCAGATGATGAGGATGGCCACGGCCATCACGCGCGCCTGGTCGCCCCCGATGAGCGCCTCGCCCAGCGGGATGGTGCGCAGGCCCTCGATGGCGGTGGTCACCGTCACCGCGGGCGTGAGGATGCCGTCGGCCAGCAGCGCCGCGCCGCCCACCATGGCGGGCAGGATGAGCCACTTGGAGCAGCGGCGCACCAGGCTGTAGAGCGCGAAGATGCCGCCCTCGTGGTGGTTGTCGGCCTTCATGGCCACGAGCACGTACTTGACCGTGGTCACGAGCGTGAGCGTCCAGATGATCAGCGAGAGCGACCCGAGGACGACATCCTCCCCCACGGTGGCCAGTCCCCCGTTGCCGCCCACGATCGCCTTCATGACGTACATGGGGCTCGTGCCGATGTCGCCGTACACCACGCCGAGCGTCACGAGCACCATGCCCAGCGAGAACGGGATGCCGCCGTGCCGACGGCGCACCTCACGGGCGTTTTCCATGATACGGGCCATGTTCCCTCCCCCAAACAAGGGCGCGCCGCCACCCGGACGAGCGACGACGCGCAGTTGATCGGAAGGCATTTTAGCCATTTGGGCGATGAGGAAAAGGCCGTTTACCGAGAATTACAGAGACGACACCTGCCCGGAGTGGACATTCTCCCCGGGCAAGTGTCCACACTGCCGCCCGTCAGCCCTCGGGGGCGGCGATCTCGCGGATCACCGTCTCCTGGCCCTGGACGAGGTAGGTGTCACCGCTGCCGCAATGCGGGCAGGTCTTGCCGTGCGCCACCGTGGGATAGGTCCGCCCGCAGCCCTCGCAATAGGTGACGGCCGGCACGTCCTCCAGCACGAGCTCGCAGCCCTCCATGAGCGGCCGCTTGGCGCATGCCCAGTTCCAGCAGTCGGTGAGGTGCTCGGGCACGATGCCCGAGACCTCGCCGAGCTGCAGGGTCACCGCGGACACGCGGCGGATGCCGTTCTCCCGCGCGACCTCGGCCACGCTGTCGAGGATGTTGAAGACGATGCCGAGCTCGTGCACACGTCGCTCCTTACCATGATGACGCCGGGACGGCACGAAGGGCCGCCCATGCCGCCTGCCTACCTCTTGCCGAAACGGATCTTGATCTCGCGCTTGGCGGCGTACTTGAGCAGGCTCGGGACCTTCTTCTCGTACTTCACCATCGTGGAGCACTCGGGCCGCTCACGATGCAGGTGGATGGCGTCGAAGGCGCACTTGGTGGTGCACAGGCCGCAGCCGATGCACTTGTTCTCGTCCACCACCGAGGCGCCGCAGCCCAGGCAACGCGCGGTCTCGGAGCGCACCTGCTCCTCGGTGAAGGTCCGCACGTACTCGGCGAAGGGCCGCTCGTGCTCGCAGGTGTGGTCCACCGCCGGAGCGTTGCGCTGCGCGGTGTCGTAGCTGCCCGGGTCCACCTGCTCGCGGTCGAACATGCGGTAGGCGCGCGGGTTGCGACCGATGGCGAGCGTGCCCTCCTGCACGAAGCGATGGATGGACACGGCGGCCTCGTGGCCGGCGGCGATGGCGTCGATGGCGAACTTGGGGCCGGTGTACACGTCGCCGCCCACGAAGATGTCGGGCTCGGCGGTCTGGTAGGTCACAGGGTCGGCGATGGCACCTTTGCCGCGGCCCAGCTCCACGCGAGAGCCGGCCAGCAGGTCGCCCCACACGATGGACTGGCCGATGGAGAGCACCACGCGGTCGGCCTCGTAGTAGCGGGTGTCGGCCTCGTCGTAGACCGGCGCGAAGCGGCCCTCGTCGTCGAAGACCCGTGTGCAGCGCTTGAAGGTGATGCCGCGCACACGGCCGTCCTCGCCCACGTGAATCTCCTTGGGACCCCAGCCGCAGGTGATGGCCACGCCGTCCTCGGTAGCCTCGGCGCGCTCCTCGGCGCTGGCGGGCATCTGGGCCTCGCTCTCCAGGCAGAGCATCTCCACGTGCTCGCTGCCCAGGCGCGCGGCGGTGCGGGCCACGTCGATGGCCACGTTCCCGCCGCCCACCACGATGGTGCGGCCCGGCAGCTGCGCGGCCTCGCCGTCGGCGGCCTGCGCGATCGAGACCTCGCGCAGGAAGTCAACGGCCACGCTCACCCCCGCGGCGTCCTCGCCGGGGATGCCCGCGCGGCGCCCGCCCTGGCAACCGATCGCTACGTAGAAGGCCTTAAAGCCCTGCGCGCGCAGCTCGTCGAGGGTCACGTCGCGGCCGACCTCCACGCCGTAGCGGAACTCGGCACCCATGGCGCGGATCACGTCCACCTCGGCCTGGACCACGTCCTTGCCCAGCTTGTAGCTGGGGATTCCGTAGGTGAGCATGCCGCCCGGGCGCTCGTTCTTCTCGAACACCGTGGGCTTGTAGCCCTTCTCCGCCAGGTAGAAGGCGCAGGAGAGACCCGCGGGGCCGGCGCCGATGATGGCGACCTTCTCCTCGAAGTCGCCGTCCACCTTGGGGCGCACCTGCGGCGGGATGTAGCGGGTCTCGGCGTTCAGGTCCTGGTCGGCGATGAACTTCTTCACCTCGTCGATGGCGATGGCCTGATCGACCGCGCCGCGGGTGCAGGCGTCCTCGCAGCGGCGGTTGCACACGCGGCCGCACACGGCGGGCAGCGGGTTCTCGCGCTTGATGAGTGCCAGCGCGTCGCGGTAGCGGCCCTGCGCGGCGAGCTTGAGGTAGCCCTGCACGGCGATGTGCGCGGGGCAGGCCGTCTTGCACGGCGCGGTGCCGGTGTCGTAGGTCTCGATGCGGTTCTTGTTGCGGTAGTCTGGGCTCCACTTCTCGGGGCCCCACTTCACGGCGTCGGGCAGCTCCTGCTTGGGATACTCGGGCACCAGGCCGGTCTTCTTGGCGCAGAGCTTCTGGCCGAGCTTCACGGCGCCGGCCGGGCACACCTCCACGCAGCGACCGCAGGCCACGCACTTGTCCGTCTCGGTGCGCGCCACGTAGGCGGAGCGGGAGAGGTTGGGCGTGTTGAACAGCTGGCTCGTACGCAGGGCGTAGCAGACGTTGACGTTGCAGTTGCAGATGGCGAAGATCTTGTTCTCGCCGTCGATGTTGGTGATCTGGTGCACGAAGCCGTTGTCCTCGGCGCGGCGGAAGATCTCGTAGGCCTCCTCGCGCGTGATGTAGCGGCCGCGGTCGGTCTCCACCACGTAGTCGGCCATGTCGCCTACGGCGATGCACCAGTCGTTGAAGTCGTCGCCGCACGCCTCGCCCAGGACCTTGCGGCTCATGCGGCACGAGCACGCGCTCGCGGCGTACTTGCCCTCGTACTTGTCCAACCAATGCTCGATATGCTCGATGGAGATGGACTGGTTCTCCTGCTCGATGGCCTTCTCCACCGGGATCACGTGCATGCCGATGCCCGCGCCTCCCGGCGGCACCATGGGCGTGGCGCGCGAGAGCGGACCTTTGCTCGCCTGCTCGAAGAACTTGGCGTAGACCGGGTGCTCCTGCAGCTGGCCCCAGCGCATGTTGAGGAACTCTGCCGAGCCCGGCACCAGCATGGGCAGGACCCACTGCTTGTCGTGGGCGGGGTTCTCCCAGTTGTACTCGAGCAGGCCCGTGTAGGAGAGGTCGTCGAGCATGGGCTCGAGCTGCTCGGCGGGGATGCCCGTGGCCTTGACCGCGGCGGCGAGCGTGTAGGGGTGGCGCATCTTGAGGCGGCAGAGCATGTCTGCCTGCTCGTCGGTGGCCGCCTCGGCGAAGCTCCAGTACTCGTAGGGCAACAGGTTGTCGCGGCCCAGCAGGCGGTTGGTGCAGTGTTTGCAGAGCGCCACGATGCTCGCGCGCGGGTTCTCCGGGATGGGCGGCACGAACTCCGAGCCGATGTCGGGCTCGGTGTAGCTGATGCCGGGGCCGTTCAGGACCATGGTTTCTCCCCTCTGTCCGGCGGGTAGGGCCCCAGGCGCGGGCCCGGCCATCCACCGACGTTTATTGACGTTTCGTCAAAATCGATATTGACATATTGTCAACACTCTTCAAGACTTGAATCGGCCAGACGGCCCGTTTACGCGGATGAGAGGGGATGCGCGCCATGGCGGAAGCCGAGAAGCAGCACCGCGAGCGCCATGCTGCGGACGACCGCCGCGAGGAGATCCTCGCCGCCGTGCGCCAGCTCGCCGCCGAGGAGGGCGTGGGGCGCCTGTCCATTTCCCGTATCACGGATCGGGTGGGCTGCACGCGCTCGCTGTTCTACCATTACTTCCCCAACCGCGAGGCCGCCATCGACGCCGCGCTGGACGGCATCATCGACGGCTTCGTGGAGAGACTCGCCGCCCGGAACGCCGCGCGCGTCCGCGGGGACATCGAGGGCGCGCTGGACTCCGTGGTGGCGCTCATGCGCTCGCTCGTGCTCGAGGACCAGGGCCTGCCGCGCTCCTTCTCGAGCGGCGGCACCGCGGCGCTCTACACCGGCTTCGTGCACAAGGTGGCCGACCGCCTGGCCACGTACATCGTGGACTCCACGGTGGCGGACTTCGCCCGGTTCCACTCGGTGCGCATAGACCACGTGTACGAGACCTTCTACGTGCTCATTACCGGACTCATCACCTTCGTGCGCGCGCACTCGGACGCCTCGGACGCCGTGCTGAAGGACATCATCGCCAGCACGCTGCACATCGAGGGCTACACGGCCAAGTACGCCGACCGCCGACCCGCGAGCTAGGAGCCGGCCCGCGGCACGGATGCGCCCGGGGCGCTCGCCCTCGCCCACCTCACCGTTTGCAACCTCCAGGAAGGGAGACTGGATATGTTATTCGACGTTTACGGGGCCAACGCCCCCATGCAATGGATCGGGTGGATCGCGGTGTTCATCTGCCTGATCGGCGCCAACGAGGTGGCGCGCCGCAGCAAGAAGGGCGGCATCTTCTGCTTCCTCGTGCTGCCGGCGATCCTCACCGTGTACTTCATCGCCATCTACGCCGGCGCCGCCATGGGCGCCGAATGGGCGCTCGAGAACCCCACCTACGTGCACATGAACAGCTGGTTCCACTACGCCAAGCTCTACGCGGCCACCGCCGGCTGCATCGGCTTCATGATGCTCAAGTACGGCTGGACGGGCCTGGGCCGCAGCCACGCGTTCAAGGCCTTCCCCTTCGTGATCGTGGCCATCAACATCCTCATCGCCGTGGTCTCCGACTTCGAGAGCGCCGTGCGCGCGTTCGGCACCACCTGGGTCTCCACCGAGGGCGTCACCCTGTACGGCGGCTGGCACAACGTGTTCAACGGCCTGGCCGGCCTCGTCAACATCTTCTGCATGACCGGCTGGTGGGGCATCTACTCCTCCAAGGACAAGCAGGACATGCTTTGGCCCGACATGACCTGGGTCTACATCGTGGCCTACGACCTGTGGAACTTCTGCTACACCTACAACTGCCTGCCCACGCACGCCTGGTATTGCGGCCTGGCGCTGCTGCTCGCCCCCACCGTGGCGAACTTCCTCTGGAACAAGGGCGGCTGGATCCAAAACCGCGCCAACACGCTGGCGCTGTGGTGCATGTTCGCGCAGGTGTTCCCCATGTTCCAGGACTACTCCGTGTTCTCCACCAACTCCGTGAACAACACTGGCGTGAATCTGGCGGTGTCCGTGGTGGCGCTGGTGGCCAACATCGCGGCGCTCATCTACATCGTGTACCGCGCCAAGAAGCTGGGCGTGAACCCCTACAAGAGCGAGGTCTTCGTGGGCACGCGCGACTACGACGCGGCCATGGCCCGCGCGGAGAAGTAGGGGCTGCGGCGGCTCACCTTGCGCGGTGCGCTTACGGGCTCGCTGCGGGCAGCTTGCCAGCCGTTTTGATGCTCGCGGCAACTCCCCTGCTTGTTGTGGGGCCGGGCGCCCTTGCATACGGGTATCATTTGAGGAGGTCCGGGGGTGTCCGGGCCTCCTTTTTCCGTGTGGACCGGGCCGCCGCGGCCCCGCTTTTTTTGGAGGATGTATGTCGCAAAACCGTAAGAACCTCAAGCTCGTGAGTTTCGCCCAGGCGCTCTTGGGTCTTGTCGCCATCGTGCTGGGCGTGCTGGGCATCAGCGTTTGGGCCGGCACCGAGGGGTTGCAGCCCGCGCTGGGCCTGGACGCCGACACGATCGCCGTGGTATCCGCCGTGCTTAAGATGGTCTCGGGCGCACTGGCCATCGCATCGGCCGCCGGCGGCATCAAAGGCGCCAACAGGCCCCGCAACCTGGGGAACCATCTGCCCGTGAGCGTCGTCGCCGTTGTGGTGGCGCTCGCGGCCTTCGCGTTGCCCGTCGCCGCGAGCAGTCTGGGCACCAGCTGGGTCTGCGCCGCAGTCGCCGTGTTCGACCTTGCCGCCGCCGTACTCGACCGCAAGGTCCACGCCGAGCTAGATCACTAAAAGCGACACGCACCGCTGAACATGAGACACCCGGTTGCCAAACCTCGGCAACCGGGTGTCTTCTTTACTGGAGGGATACATCTCAGAATCCTCGGCAAGAAATTAAGAAATAGCCTGCAAGGTTTTCGCTCGGCGTGCGTATCGTTGGCAGAGGGCGATATCAAAGCTCGCGGGCCCTCGGTCCATACGCAAACAAGAAAGCGAGGTGACAAGATGACGGCACGAGCATACGCCACGGTCGACGCGCGGCAAGGCTGCAGAACAGATGCACGGCGACGCCATGGCCAAGCACCGAGCACGCGGCAACGCGCCGAGCAGCTGGTCAACACATACGCCGACCTCATCTTGCGCCTGAGCTACACCTACCTGCACTCCACACACGACGCGGAGGATATCTGCCAGGAGGTGCTGCTCAAGGTGATCAACCGGCAGCGCGGCTTTGAGAGCGTCGAGCACGAGCGGGCCTGGGTGGTTCGCGTGACGGCAAACGCCTGCCGCGACCTGCTGCGCCGGCAAAAGGCGCACAGAACCGTCGCGCTCGAGGAGGTGGCGGAGCCCATGGCCGCGCAGCAGCGGTCGGAAGCGGACGAGGAGGTGCGCGGCAAACGTGTACTCGCCGCGGTGATGAGCCTGCCCGTGATGTATCGCGAGGCCATCTACCTGCGCTACTACGAAGGCCACTCCATTCGCGAGGTCGCACTCGAGACCGGCCGCAGCGAATCGGCCGTGAGCACCAACTTGAGCCGCGGACGCGCCAAGCTCCGCGAGATCCTGAAAGGGGAATACGATGACTTCGATGCATGACGCGTACCGTCGCGAACTCGACGATCTCTCCTTTAGCGATGAGGCCAAGGCGCGCATGGCCGCGCACCTCGCCGCAACCGCGGACGGCAGCGAGACCGGCAAGGTCCTGCGCATGCCCGAGCACACTGCGGCTGCAAGCGCTCCTGAGCGCGAAGCCAGGTGCTCCCGCGCCCTCCCCCGTCTGCACGCCCGCTCCATCCTCGCACGCGCCGCCATCGTGGGCGGTCTGGGCCTCGCGCTCGCCTGCGGCGGAACGCTCGCCTACGCCGAGGGCAATCCCCTAGTGGCGTTGGGCTACGCGTACGACCTCTTCACCGGAACCCCGGCCAACACCGAGGTGGTACAGCGCGTGGGAATGCCCATCGGCGCGAGCGCGACCTCGGACGGCGTGCGCGTGACGGTCGAGGCGATCTACGGAGATCGCTACAACTACGAAGTGGTCTACAAGATAGAGCGCGAGGACGGCAAGGCCTTCGAGGGAATCCATACGTTGAAAGGCGGCCTGCTCGACGCCATGATCGACGACGGCGGCTCGCTGTCAATCGACGGGATCATGAGCGCTCACGGCGGCTCGTACTTCTACGACGCCGACCCTACCGACAACGCCATCCAGTTTGTGCAGCAGCTAAGCGTCGCCACCGACGATGCGGGCAGCATCATCGGGCGCACGGCGCGCGCGCATCTCTCCGGGCTCTCGGTCGTACCGACCGACGGCAACAAGGCCCAGCTCTCGAGCGGCACCTGGGATTTCAAGTTCAAGATCAACTACGCTGACGAGAGCCGCGAGCTGGATGAGTTTACGAGCAAGAAGCTGGCGCTTGGCAGCAACGCTGTGCGCATGAGCATGGTGAACGTGTCGCCGCTGGGCCTCACGGTACGCTACGACGTAGATGATACCGTCGAGCCGTCGGGCAAGGGCGGCAAGCTTTCCGATGCCGATGAGGTCGAGCTCGCCAGCGTGAGCGGCCTTCCCATGAGCGTGACGTTTACCGACGGCAGCGTCTGCGACCTGTCCGGCACGGGTTACACCTCGCACGGCAACGGAGACGGGACCACCACGGTGCAGAAGGGCGGCATGTTCGACCGTATCGTCTCCATGGACGACATCGCGAGCGTCACCATCGCCGGCGAAACGGTGAACTTGAGGTAGCAAGGTCCGCTAAAGTACAAAAGTCAGCCCGTGAACTCACTTTTTGATGTACGGCGAAGCAGACAGAATTACTCGAACAGAAAACCCGCAGGTCGAAGTCCTACGGGTTTTCTTTAGCGCTCTATAGGGACCTCCAACCCACAAAAGTGAATCCACAAGGTCCTTTACATGGCACGCAGGCACCGGAAAGGACGCCTACCCCCACGGATCGCGCTCGAAAAGCGGCTCCGGCTCAGGGCGGCGATCCGAATACGGGTCGTAGCCGTCGTCGTCCTCGTTCTCAGCACGAATATAGGGATCTTCGGGCTTTGGCCTACGGTCCTTCTCGGTAGTTGGGTGCTCATCGCACGGCATAGGCCCTCCTCTTTCCATGGCATCTGCATAGCGATCATTATAGAAAAAGGCGGCGAGGCGCATGTCCCCGCCACCTTGCGCAAAAACGCTTTCCCAGCTACTCGACAGGCACCTCGTAAGTAGGGGTGTCATCCGCAGCGGGCTCGCGGCGGCCCGTCGGCCCGCCGCACTCCACTGTGAACTCGTTGTCGGCATTCACGCCCAGCGAGATGGTGTCGCCCTCGTGCACCGCGCCGTCGATGATGGCGCGCGCGATGGCGTCCACCACCTCGCGCTGGATCACGCGCTTGAGCGGGCGAGCGCCGAACACCGGGTCCAGGCCGCCCACCGCGAGCATCTGCTTGGCAGCCGGCGAGACCTCGAGCACCATACGTTCCTTGGCCAGACGCGCACGCACATCGGCGAGCTGGATGTCCACGATCTGCTCGATCTCGTTCATGCCGAGCGGCTGGAACACCACGATGTCATCGATGCGGTTCAAGAACTCGGGGCGGAACGTCTTGTTCATCGCCTCGTCCACCTCATGGCGCAGCTTCTCGGCGTCCTTGCCTGCGTTGTCGGCGATAGCCTTGGACCCCACGTTGCTCGTCATGATGATGATGGTGTTCTTGAAGCTCACCTGGCGTCCCTGGCCGTCGGTCAGGCGGCCGTCGTCGAGCACCTGGAGCAGCACGTTGAACACGTCCGGGTGCGCCTTCTCCATCTCATCCAGCAAGATCACGCTGTACGGGCGCCGGCGCACAGCCTCGGTGAGCTGGCCGCCCTCGTCGTAGCCCACGTATCCCGGAGGGGCGCCGATGAGGCGCTGTACGCTGAACTTCTCCATGTACTCGGACATGTCGATACGCACCAGGGCTCGCTCGTCGTCGAACAAGCACTCGGCGAGCGCCTTGGCGAGCTCGGTCTTGCCCACGCCGGTGGGGCCCAGGAAGAAGAAGCTGCCGATGGGGCGGTCGGGGTCGGAGAGGCCCGCGCGGCTGCGGCGCACGGCGGAGGCCACCGCGCGCACGGCCTCGTCCTGGCCGATGACGCGGCGATGCAGCTCGCCCTCCAGGTCGCGCAGCTTCTCCAGCTCGCCCTGCATCATCTTGGCCACGGGCACGCCCGTCCAGGCGGACACGACCTCGGCGATCTCATCGGAGGTCACCTGCTCGTTCAGGCCCTCGCCGCCCTCGCCCTTGGCCGCCTCGATCTCGGCCTCGCCCTCGCGGATCTGCTGCTCCAAGCTGGGGATCACGCTGTAGCGCAGCTCGCCGGCGCGGCCCAGGTCGCCCTCGCGCGTCACACGGTCGAGCTCGCTTCTGCTCTCGTCCAGCTGGGTCTTGAGCAGCTGCACGTGGTCGATGGCGTTCTTCTGATTGAGCCAGCCGGCCTTCTGCACGGTCAGCTTCTCCTGCATCTCGGCGATCTCGGCCTGAAGCGTCACCAGGCGCTCGCGCGAGGCGGCATCCGTCTCCTTCTTGAGGGCCTGCTCCTCGATCTGCATCTGGGTGAGCTGACGCGTGGTCTGGTCGATCTCGACCGGCATGGAGTCGAGCTCCATGCGCAGGCGGCTCGCCGCCTCGTCCACCAGGTCGATGGCCTTGTCGGGCAGGAAGCGGTCGGCGATGTAGCGGTCGGAGAGGTCCGCCGCCGAGACCAGCGCGCCGTCGGTGATGTGCACGCCGTGGAAGATCTCGTACTTCTCCTTGAGTCCGCGCAGGATGGAGATGGTGTCCTCCACCGTGGGCTCGCTCACCAGCACCTGTTGGAAACGGCGGGCGAGCGCCGCGTCCTTCTCGATGTACTTGCGGTACTCGTCGAGCGTGGTGGCGCCGATGGCATGCAGGTCGCCGCGGGCGAGCGCCGGCTTCAAGATGTTGCCGGCG
>Cebus_capucinus_imitator_PRJNA485217_SSR024__coassemble_869_pt1 | contig 48563 bp, 31 predicted proteins | sample Cebus_capucinus_imitator_PRJNA485217_SSR024__metabat2_low_PE_009 | metagenome-assembled genome bin Cebus_capucinus_imitator_PRJNA485217_SSR024
GCCAGACCCCGCCCGCCCCGGGGGCGGGGATCTTGGTCTCCACGGTTCCTACATATACGGGCCCCGCGCGGCGCCGCCCGCGGGCGCGGGGGCGCCGCTCGCCGAGACAAACCGGCAGCCCGCTTGCAGCGGAGTATCAGGACATATATGGGTCCATCCTTACATGGCATCGCCGTCACCCTGGGATGTGACCTTATCGGCAGGCGCCTTGCCTTGCCGAAACCTGGCTTCTGGGAGCTGATTGCACTGACACGCGTTCCCTCTATATATGTGGGGACTTCCGAAATTTACTGAGTGCGTCTCCCCCGTATAAGTCTCGCCAGACCGCGCACAACCACCGTGACCGCCACGATCGGTAGCACCGCCGTTCCCGCCGCGCGGAGCCAGCGCTCCACCTTGAGCCGTACCGTCGAGGGACCGAGGAACAGCGCGGTGCCAAGGCAAAGGAGCAAGACCCCGATCACGCGGCGTCACACACCGCCATGGCGCGGCGCGGGGGCGGTAGGCTCGCCCCACACATGCCTAGCCCGAGCGGCGCCGCGAGCCAGCTAGACCGTCTCCGACGGGGCCACACGCGTGGAATCGTCCGGGTTGATGGTCATACTCTCGAACCGGTTCTCCATGTACTCGTTGTCGAAATAGCGCGCGTTGAACTCCTCGATGGGCGAGGAGGGCTCAAGGCCGCTCACGCGCTCGAACCAGCAGTCCAGCGCGCCCAACGTCATGAAGCAGTTCACGGCCATGAGCGTCGCCGCCACGGAGGTGAGCGAGTAGCGCAGTTTCCACGGCATGAGGTTGATGAGGGCGAGCATGCGCGGCAGGCACAGCTTGATCCAAACTAGGCCGAGGATGCCCCAGATGCCGGCGAACATGGTGCTAGTGCGGCCGCCGCAGAGCACCGCCACCGGGTCCAGCACCAGGCCGAGGATCTTCTGGCCGGTGTAGTCCCACGCCACGGCGCCGAAGGACATCTGCATGAAGAAGCTCACCGCGACCTCGAACGCGCCGCCGATCAGCGCGCTCACCAAGAAGATGATGATCGGATTGGCGCGGTAAAAGCGGTTGAGCGCGATGGTCATGAGCACGGCGCCGCAGCCGTAGATGGGCGAGAAGGGTCCGAACAGCAGCCCCGCGCGGTCCTGGTACACGCCGGGGTCCACCACCACCATGTGCCAGATGACCTCGAGCACCAGGCCGATGACGCTGCAGACCACGAACACCCAGAACAGGTTGAAGAAATTGAGCTTGATGTAGCCCTCGCCTGTGATATCGCGGCCGAGCATGCCCTCCTCGGCGGCAGCGCGGTCCTGGAGGTCGCCCAAGCGACGCTGGAGCCCGCGCTCTTGGTGTAGCGACGGGTCCACGGTGGCGTGGATCACCAGGACGATCACGAGCTGCACCGCGGAGAGGACGAGGTGCAGGTCCAGGCCGTCGAGCATCACGCTCGTGACGATCTCGCCCGCGGTGATGACCATGAGGGCGTAGGCCCACATCCCCGCCGGGCGGCGGCGGTTCTTGATGAGCGCGCGGCCCATCATGAACATGCCGACGGAATCGCCGAACGAGAACACGGCGCTCACGATGGAGATGAACAGGGTGAGCGTGGGGCTCGAGCCGATGGAAGCCAGCTCGGGGGAGAAGCGCGCAGCGAAGATAACGAGCACGTAGACGGCGATGAGCAGCGGTATGGAGATGATGCCGTCCACCATGCAGAGCACGCCGTAGGCCTTCATGAGGCGGGGCACGGGCTCGAGCTGCGCGGGCGTGGGCGTGTTGAAGTCGAGGTCGTTTCCCGGCAGGTCGTAGTCGGGGTTGGTGTTGGGGACGGCGCCGTTGCCCATGGGGTTCCTCTCAAAGTCGCGTGGTCGCTCCATCATAACGCACGGAAAAGGGGGCGCGCGGCGCCCCCTTCTCGTCATCGCATCCGTCAGATGTCGCGTGCGGCGAGGAAGGCCTCGCGCACCGCGTCGAGCGCGCGGCGCGGGCGCACGGCGTCGCCCACCACATGCACAGGGATGCCCAGGCGCTCGGCCTCGGCGATGAGCGCCCCGTTGTCGCGCGAGCGGGAGCCCACGGCCACCACGACGCTCGCACAGGGCAGTACCTCGCGCACACCCTCGTGCTCGACCTCGACGCCGCCCTCCACGAGCTGCACGAACTTGGTCTGCTCGCGGATCTCCACGCCGAGCTTGGCCATCTTGCCCATGACGCAGGTCTTGCGCGCGGAGCCAAGGTCGGCGCCGGCGGCGGGGAGCATCTCCACCACCGTGACGGCATGGCCCGCGCTCGCCAGGAAGTCGGCCGCCTCCAGGCCCACCAGGCCGCCGCCGATCACCACGGCCGGGCCCTCGGGCGCCTCAACGCGGCCCTCGAGCAGGTCGTGCGCGATGAGCGCGGAACCCTCGAGGCCCAAGGTGATGGGGGTCGCGCCGGTGGCCACGATGAGCTCGTCGAAGCCGCCCTCGGCCAGCGCCCCGGGCGTCAGCGCGCAGCCGCGGCGCACCTCCACGCCCGCCGCGAGGGCCTGCTCTCCCTGGCTCGCGGCGGCCTCGGCCATCTCGGCCTTGCCCGGCGCCATGCCCGCGGTGACGAACTGGCCGCCCAGGCGGTCGCCCGCCTCGAAGACCACGGCCTTGTGCCCGCGGCGAACGAGGGTCTCGGCGGCCACCAGGCCCGCCATGCCGCCTCCGGCCACGGCCACGCGCTTGGCGGCGCCCGCCGCCACGGGCTCGGGCGCCCACTGGGTCTCGCGGCCCACGAGCGGGTTGCGCAGGCAGGTGATGCCCGCGGGGAACTGCTCCATGTCGGCGAAGCCGTCCAGGCAGCCCTGGTCGCAGCCCACGCAATGGACGATCTGCTCCACGCGGCCCTCGCGCGCCTTGTTGCAGAACTCCGGGTCGGCCAGCTGGGCGCGGCCCATCACCACCAGGTCGACCTTGTCCCCGGCGATGATGGACTCGGCGAGCTCGGCGGTGTTGATGCGGCCCACGGCGATCGTGGGCAGGCCCGTCTCGCGGCGGATGCGGGCCGCGTTGTCCACGTTGAAGCCGCGCGGCAGGTCGATGGGCGGCACCTCCAGCGCGTTGGCGGCCGTGATGATGTTGCCGCGGGAGATGTCCAGCACGTCCACGCCGGCCTCGCCCGCCCAACGGCAGAACTGGATCGTGTCCTCCATGGTCAGGCCGCCCTCGAGGCAGTCGTCGTGCGCGCCGATGCGCATGAAGAGCGCCATGTCCTCGCCGATGGCCTCGCGGATGGCGCGGATGCAGGCGAGCGGGAACTTGGCCCGGTTCTCAAGGCTGCCGCCGTACTCGTCCGTGCGATGGTTGATGCCGCCGGACAGGAAGGAATGCGGCAGGTAGTTGTGCGCGCAGTGGAACTCCACGCAGTCGTAGCCGGCCTCGCGGGCGCGGCGCGCGGCCTCGCCGTAGCAGGCGACGATCTCCTCGATCATCTCCGCGGTGATGCCCGGGCAGGTGTAGTCGGGGCCCAGGGGCATGTCGCTCGCCACGAGCATCTGGGCGGACGGGTCCATGCCAACGGCGATGGAGCCCTGCCACAGCTGCACGCCGGCGCGGCCGCCAGCCTCGTGGATCGCCTCGACCAGGCGCTTATGGCCGGGGATGTAGGCGTCGTCGGAGATGGAGAGGAACATGCTCGGCGCGCTGGGCGTGTGAACGCTCGTGACCTCCACGATGTTGAGCGCGCTGCCGCCGCGGGCGCGGGCAACGTGGTAGTCGATCAGGCGCTGGGAAACGTAGCGGTCCTCGCAAAAGCGCGTGCCCATGGCGGGCATCACGATGCGGCTCTTGAGCTCGAGGCCTCGGACCTTGAACGGGCTGAACAGGTTGTCGAACACGACGGCTCCTCTCATACGGGGCGTACCTGCATCCATTGTACGTAAGGGCGGGCTCGAAAACCCGGCTTGCGGTTAGGAGATTACCTGCTACCCGGTGCCGGTTGGAGCTAACGAAAACGCCTACACCTCGCGCTCGACCTCGGAGACGCACTCGTTCTTGATGGTGCCCACCAGCTGCTGCAGGGCGTCGATCACGCGAGGGCGTATATCGCCGCCTATGAGCACGAGCATGATGTCGTCGCCCAGCGCGAGCTCGCCCTCGTTGAGCCATACGCGCACGTAGCCGATACCGGGCAGCGCGCGGCAAGCCTCCACCGCGGCCTCCACGCGGGTGGAATCATAGGAAAAGACCATACCGCCCACCTTGCCGCCGGGTTGCACGCCGTCGGTCTCGATGCCGCGCGCCTCGGCCTTGGGGGTCTCGCGCACGGTGCCGTTGTGCACGAGGTACATACCGCAATTCCGAAAGCCGGGGTCGACCTTGGCCTCGCGCAGCCACTCGTCCACGGAAGGCATGGTCTTGGGCATATCTTTCTCCTGTTCGTCTGGGATGGGTCGGGTGCGTTGCCGCCTAGGTGCGCGGCGTCACGTCCTCCACGGTGCACACCATCGCCGCGCGCGTGGTGCGCGGGATTATCTCGCCGGCGCAGGTCACGAGCGTCATGACCTGGTCCGTGGAGTCGATGCGCTCGTTCGCGTCGGGAGCCTGGGCGCGGGCCTGGGTGAGGCCGTCGCGCAGGTAGGCCCTGAAGGCGTCGTCGCTCTCGAAGTTGGGCATGCGAGCGTCGGTGTAGGTGTCCTGCACCTGCATGGTGTAGAGCGGCTTGAGCTTGTAGGTGGCCTCGCGGGTGATGTAGTACACCGCGCCGATCTTGTCGAACTCCTCCTGGTCCATGCTGTCGTCCACGCGCACGAACATGCTGCCGTCGTTCATGTGGTGACCGTAGAGCGTGGTCTGCTGGTCAACCATGCCGGGCGCGGTGTCGTCCATGTCCATGAAGATGGTGCCGTTCTCGTTCCACGTGCCGTCGGGCAGGTGGCGGAGGTACTGCTCGTTGTCATCGCCCTGGGCGACGGGATAGTTGACCTGCGAGTTGGGGATGTAGATCCACCCCACGATATCCTCGCTCACGGCCTGGAGCGCGTCGAAGTCGATCTGCGGCACGCCGTCGCCCGCGGTATCGGTCACGGCGTCGCCCTCGATCTTTTCGTACGCCGCGGCGGCCTCGCGGTAGCCAAGCTGCGCCTTGATGAAGATGCCTCCCGCGGCCAGGAGCAGGCACACGCCCACCACGATGAGCACCGTGGAGAGGACGCCGCGGGGACGGGGCCGGGGCGCGTCGGGGGTACGCCCCGCGGCGGCCCCGTAGGTCGAGGGCGTGTAGACGCGGGTGGCGGGGCGGGAGGCGAGAGCCTCGGCGGCGGGACGGCGGGAACCGGAGCCCCCCGCGACGCGACTGCCCGGGCGCACCGGCTGCACGCCCTGCAGGGCGCGACGCGGGGCGGTGTCGCTGGGGGCGGGAGCCGCGGCGGCACCCGGGAGGGGAGTCTCCGAGGTAGCGTCGCCCACGGGGCCACCGCCCATGCCCGGCACGCTCGGGATGGAGCGGGCGGTACCGCTCAGGGGGTTCGCGTGGGCGGGAGCGCGGTGGGCGCCCGCGGGCGCGGAGTCGTTCTCGGGGAGGCGCGACATGGGAGCACGTCCTTTCCATATAAAGGCGCCCGGCGCGAGGCCGGGCGGCTCGGTTGCAAGGAGGCTAGGCCTCGGCCATCTCGCGCTTCAGCCGGTCGATGGCATCTCGGTACTCGGGCATGGTAGCGCCCAGAATCTGGGTGGCGTAGATGGCGGCGTTCTTGGCGCCGTTGATGGCCACGCACGCCACGGGCACGCCGGAGGGCATCTGCACCATGGAGAGCAGGGAGTCCATTCCACCTAGGTCGCTCGTCTTCATGGGCACGCCCACCACGGGCAGCGACGTGAAGGCGGCCACCACGCCGCCCAGGTGCGCGGCCTTGCCCGCCGCGGCGACGATCACCTTGAGACCGCGGTCGGCAGCGGTGCCGGCCCACTCGTGCACCTTGTCGGGCGTGCGGTGCGCGCTGGCGATGACCAGCTCGTAGGGCACGCCGAGGGCGTCGAGCTCCTCGGTGCACTTCTCCATGACGGGCATATCGGACTTGGAGCCCATGATGATGCCCACGAGCGGGGCTTTATCGGCATCTGCCATGATCGTCTCCTCGATACATGTGGCTGTATGAACGTTGAAAGTATACCCCCGCCATGTGCGCGCTCGCGGCGCTCGACGCCAAAACGAAAGCCAGACGGGCGCCCGCAACCCAAGCAGGCTGCGGACGCCCGAGCGATGGCGCTCTCTAGCGCTTACCGCCCTTGCGGGAAAGCGCCACACCCACCGCTATGGCTATAACGGCGACTATGCCGATGCCCGCGACATAGAACATGGAATCATCGCCGGTGTGAGGCATCTGGCCGCTCGGCTTGAAAGGCTTCACGGGCGTCGTCGGCTCCTCCGGATCGGTGGGAACCCCACCGTCCTCGTCCACACGGGACCAATCGGCCCACAGCGTGAGGTCCTCGGTAACGGGCGTCGAGAAGTCGAAGGCCCTCGTGAACTCGGTATCGAGGAACCAGCCCTTGAACTTCCAACCGGCGAGCTCCGGATCGGCCGGGGCGACGACGGTCTTACCATCCTCCACCTCGACGGTGATGGGCTCGGCATCCGGGACCCGGGTCTGGAAGGTCACGGTGTGAATGGTCGGTTTCGGATCCGGTTCGACCTCCCCATCCTTCTTGAATGCGGCATTGAGCACGAGGTCGCCGGTCACGGGGGTATCGAAGTCGTACGCTTGCCCGGCGTCGTCCGTGTACCAGTGAAGGAAGGTGTGGCCCTCCTTCTGCGGCGGGTCGGGAACGGGAGCGGTCTTGCCATCCTCGACCTCGACCTTGGAGACCTCGGCGCCGTCCACCAAATAGGTCACGACGTGCTTGGCGACGGGCTCCGGCTCGGGGGCAGGCGTGGGGTCGGGCACCTCAACAGGGGACGAGGCATCGACCAGGTAAATCTCGGAGATCTGCGGAACGACATCGCCCCAGGACACGGTCACGGATTTCACGACCTTGCCGCCGAAGCCGAAATCGTTCACGGAGCCGGAAAGCGTGCCCAGGCTATAGCGCTCTGTGGAAGTGTAGGTATCATCGGTATAGAGCTCCGCCGTCACCTCGGCCGCGCTCGCCGCGCCGCTCGCGATGAAGCGGATGCCCTTGACGGGCTCGCCGTCGGCGCTAAGCGGATCGGATACCGTATAGGTCATGGAGCGGACCGTGTCCTCGGAGCCATCGGGAGCCTTGCCCGAGGGAATCCAGGTTGAACTCAGGTCGTCGTCGAACATCTTGCTGGGCGCATGTCCCTTGAGCTCTATGCTTGAGGAGACCACGTCCGCGTCCGCGTAAGGGCTCACGTACTCGCCGCCGTTGATGACGATCTCGGAGACCTCGACCCAGCGCTTGGAAAAGCCGGCGGTCATGCGCAGCCGTAGGTAGCGCCCTCGCACGTTGAGGTCCTCGGTGCCGTTCGGGTCAGCCTCGTTGCCCTCGGTCGCCGCGGTCTTGGGATTGGCCGTGTACATGTACCCGGGATTCTCGCCGTCGTGCGTGAGCCACGCGCAGTCCTTAGCGGTGGCCGTCTCCCAACCGTCCTCGCTCACGGGCGTCTCGTCGTTCACGTGCAGGACGGGCGTCCATTCCTCGCCGTCCTCGGAGACCTCGAACACGCCGTTGCGGATCGGGTCCAGGCTCGACTCGACGACGTAGTAGGCGATGCTGTGGATGGTGCGGACCTGCCCCAAGTCGAACGTGAGGGTATCGCCACGGCGCGGCGAGGCGCCGTTCTTGGCGGCGGTGGATAGGTCGCCGTCGAACATCTTGGCGATATCCATGGTCCCCGCCACGGCGCCGAGCGTCGTCCGCTCCGCCGCAAGGGAGATCTCGGCGGCCTGCGCGTAGGCGATGGAGAAATCCTTGAAGGTGACCGTTCCAGCCGTATCGCCTAGCTTCACGCCCACGTAGCGGGCCTGAATGCCCTGGGCGCCCGCATCGGCGGCAACCCACTCGAGACCGTTCACGGAGGTGACGACCTTCGCGCCGCGAGGCATCTCGGTCTTGCCGGTATCGATCTGAACCCGGTCGCGGATAGCTCCCAGGTCGATCGCGACGTACTGTCCGGCAGCGAGCTTGGCCGTACCGTCGTGGATGGAGGCGGCTCCGTCGGCGGAGGCGCCGCTAAGCTCTACGCCCTCGGCATCCGAGACGATCGCGCCGGCCTTTGCGCCGTCCTTGCCGGAGGAGGTCACGACCTCGAACACCTGCCACCACGCGTTCGCCGCCTTGGTGGAACGGACCCGGATGGCCTTGGCTTGGACGTTCGCGAAGTGGAACTCCTGGGTGGCGTCGGCGCCCACTTGCGCAAGCTCGACCCAGGTTGAGCCGTCCTCGGTGTACTCGAGCACGCCGGCGGCGAGCTTGTCGCCCGTGCCCTGGACGAGCTTCACGTAGCCGATGGTCTTGGCCGGCTCGTAGTCGATGCGCAGGGCATGGCTCGCTTCGATGTTGGCGTTCGTCCACGCCTGGGTGGAGTCGTCACCGTCCACCGCGCGCGCGGGCCCGTAGGTCTGGTACTGGGAGACGTTCTCGAATGTGGCCGTCGCCACGCTTTCGGGCTCACCCGTGCCCTTCCTGGCGGAAAACTCGAAGACCTTCCACCACTTGGCGGTTGTCTGCGTGTTCACGACGCGAATGGCGGCGGCCTTCACGGTATCGAAGCTGAGCTCCTGCACGGTGGCACCGTCGATGTCGGCGAGATCAGCCCACTCGCCGCCGGCGGAGGCGCGATATTGCAGCTTGCCGCGTTCAATCCTGTCACCGGAGTCCTGAACGAAGTGGACCCGGTTGACCTCGCTCACCTTGTCGAAGGTGAGGATGAGCGAGGCGCCCTCCTGCGTGGTGTCGCGGATCTCGTAGTCGGGATCGCCCTGCTGGGCGGACTTGTACTTGAACCATGCGAAGGTGGCGTCGTCGCCATCGGACGCAGCCTCGAGCTTGCCACTCGCGATGACCTGCTTCTCCAGGGAGAGCGTGCCCGTGGCAGGGACGGGCTTTTCGACAGGGTTCGGGTCCGTGGCGTCCTTGGCGAGCTCGGCCACGCGCTCGTTCAGGGCCTTCACGATCGGACGTAGATAGCGGTTGCCCACCGTGGCGTACTCGGTGTGGTCTATGTAGTTGAATCCGTGCCGGTCCATGGAGGCGTAGGAGGCCTGGCCATCGAAGTAGCGGGAGACGAGCGTGGCGCTATCGCCGTCGAGCGAGGCGGTGTAGGCATCCAGATAGGACACGGCGGCGGAGCACATGTCCTTCCAGGCATCGATGAAGAAGGAGATCTGTTCGTACATGTCGGCGTTACCGGGAGCCGCGGCATAGGTCTCGGCGTACTGGCCGAGCTTGGCGAAGACATCGCGCACTTGGGCGATATCTTCGGCCGCGGCGGTGCCGGCATGCACCTTGGCGGCGAAGCCGTCCACGACCTGCGCCACGGTGCGCTCGCCGTCCGCGGGCGGCAGGCCGTCAACGGTGAGCTCGGACTCCTCGGAGGTGAAGGTCACGCCGCCGCCCAGGTACTGGCGCATGTTGGCGGAGAGGGCCTTGAGGGCGTCGGAGGCGTCCGTGGTCACGGGCGATCCGTGGTCCACGTAGCTGAAGGCATCCTGCCAAGTCCGGTCGGCATGGTCGTAGCTCGTCCACATGTTCCAGCTAAAGTCCGCGTTCATGAAGATGCCCGCCTTGGAGGGCTCGGACTGCTGCATGGGATTGAGCACGACGCCCTTGACGGAACCGGGCTCGCAATCGGCACCCAGGGCGTTCTTGTAACCGCCCATGGAAAGAGCGTCCTTGTCGTTATCGGTGCAAGGCCAGTTGATCCACATGAAGGGCTCGACACTGGAGTTGCGCTTGAAGGAGTCGACGAAGCTTCGGGAAACCTGACCCCACACGCGGCCGCCGGTGTTCACCACCTGGATGTTGGAGGGAAGGTCCGCGTACCAGGACTCGCCGTTGCCCATGTAGTTCACCGGGCAGAAGATGATGGTGTCCTTCAGGCCGGCGTAGATGGCGGAGCCGTCATCATCCTTCTGGTCCTGGAGCTCATGGATCCATGCGGTCATGTCCTCGCAAAGCCTGGTGTACAGGGCGTTGCCCTGGTTGCCCGCGTCGTCGGCGAGGATGGCGATTTGACGCACGCCATGGTCGATGACCTGCTTGAATTTAGCCTTGAGGATGGCGACGGAGTCATCGTAGTTGCCGGTCGTGATGGGGTTGCTCATGAACGGGTGCAGCGCGTAGACGAAGCGGCACTTGGAAGCGTTGCCCGCCGCGGCGAGCGGCTCGATCTTCTCGACCAACTCGTCCTCGGTATAGAGCTCGCGCCAGTTCTTGTTGTGCTTGGGATCGTCCTTGGGAGCGTAGACGTACGCGTTCAGCTTGTAGTAGCCGCCCCAGGTCATGAGGTTCACACGATCTTGCGTGCTCCACGGATTGCCGTAGTAACCCTCGATGAAGCCACGGGTGATCACGTCGGCGTGGTCGCGTACGGTGAGGCAGGAGAGCTCCCTGCCGGGAAGCTGCTGGAACACCTGGTAGAGCGTCGAGAGTCCATAGTAGGCGGCGTCCGTATCGCGCCCTAGCACGGCGATGGTGGCAGGGGCGTCGCCCTTGGCGGCGACCACGGCGACCATGTGGGCGTCCGTCTGCCCGAAGAAGTCGTCCGCGGGAAGAAGCCCCTCGTCGCGCAGGAAGGACTCGGCGGCGCTCGCGGCCTGATTATCGGAAGCCTTCACGCCCACGAGCACGTTGAGCGCGCCGGTGGTCGCGGGGGCCTCAGCGTCCGCGGCGGCGATACCCTTAAGCTCGAGGGTGGCATCCAGGCGGGCACGGGTATCGGCATCGATGTCGCCGTCGGCGACGACCGTGGCGGTATCGCCCAGGGTCACCGAGCCGTCCGCGTACTCGATTTCCTGGGGCGTGGGGTAGATCTTGTACTCCGCGGCGCGCGCGGGCGCCGGGGTGGCGAGCCCCAGCGCGAGGGCCGCCGCCGCGGCGAGGGCGCCCGTCGCCCGCGCAAGCCGCCCGGTCAGGGAACTTTGGTCCATATGCACTCCTTCTAGAACGGGAGAGGGCCGACACCGCCTCGGAAACGGTGCCGGCTATCCTGCAACTCCTGTGGACTACTTCTTGCGGCGGCGGAAGAGGGCCGTGGCGAGGGCCAGGAGGCCGCCGCCCGCACTCGCTCCCGCGGCGGCGAGCGATACATCGCCGGTGCGGGGCAAGCCGCTCGGCGTCTTGTGACCTGCATCGGGCTTGTCCTCACCCGTACCGGGATTGTCGTTCGGACCCGGCTTCGGGTCGGGTGTCGGCTCGGGGTCGGGCGTCGGTTCGGGGTCGGGATCCGGATCCGGGTCGGGGACGGGAACCTCGACCAGACCCTCCATGGCGACGGTAAGCTCGTCGATCGCCTGCTCCACGGCCTCCTCGGTGATGTCCTCGGAAGCCAGCACCTCCTTGGCGGCGGCGAGCGCCTGGGCGAAGGGCTTCCAGCTCTCAGCGGTGTAGTCGCCTTCGATCTTGGCCTCGGCCTGGGCGATCAGCTCCTGCAGCGCCGAGACGTCCACCGGTGTGGAGACGCGCACACGGACCTCGGCCGCCGAGGCGAACTTGTCCTGGTTCGCCTGTGAGCTGCCGTCCGTCGAGTCGAACCACAGGCGCACGTTCGTCGCACCTTCCACGGCGTCGAACTCGATAGTGCTCGCGGCCGCCGGGTTTGCCACGTCACCCTCGGCTACCTGGTCCCACGTGGCGCCGTTGTCGCGACTCACCTCGACGCGGTAGCCCTTGAGGCGGCCGTTCGCCGCATCCGGGCGCGGCACGTAGACGAGCGCGTCGATGGTGGTCGGCTCGGGCAGGGTCACGGTGAGCTGGTGCGGCATCTCGTTGTCGGCATCGACGCTCCACCGGCTGTGCCAGAAGGTCGCGCTATCGCCGTCCACCGCGTTGGCCGCGACGCGGTTCTCGGTCGCCGTCTCCTCGGAGCAGGAGCTGGCGACGAGGCCCTCGACGAACGTGCCCTCGTCGCGCTTACCGACCTTGACATCGTCGATAAAGCCCACGAAGGAGCTCTCGGCGGAGCCGATCCTCGCGACCGGGAGCATGAAGGTCGCCTTGTAGGTATTGCCCACGGCGTTCAGGCCGCCGCCCGCGGACCCGACCAGCTCCCCGTTGACATACAGGTAGGTGTCGTCCTTGACGTTGGCGATGGAGATGCTCACCCAGGTATCCTCGGGCAGTTCGTAATCGAAGCCGAAGCGCGTGTTCTCGCGCTCGATGGCCATCTTGCCGGTCTCCCCGTCCACGGCGATGACCCGGCCGTTCTCGCTCTCGAGCAGGACCTGGTCCCCCTCGACGGCGGATGCGGTGCGCTTCACGCGCAGGGTGACCATGTTGCCCAGACCGACCTCGTCCATGCCCGTGGACGCGTAGGAAGCGCCGCCGGCGAGCTTCAGGGAGGTCTTGCCGTCCTCGCGGACGAACTTCGCTCCGGAGAGCTCGAGGTCGTGCCCCATGCCCGAGGCATCCGACTCGTCTGCCATCTTGTACCGCGCGGCGACGCCCTCGTCGTTCAGGTCGGGCTGCTTCTCGAAGTCGGTGTTGGGAGCGGAGCCGATGGCGTCGACGGCACTCTCCGCCTGCGCGAGCGTCATCGAGCCCTTGCCCCACACGCTGGCGGAGTAGAGGCCCATCGCGTCGTTGACGCGGTCGTAGACGTCGTATTGCGTCGTGCCGCGGTCCCTCTTGAAGCACATGTCGTTCCACACCGCGAAGGCGCCGCCGATCATCTGCTCGTCGCCGGCGGGTACCGTGGAGGAGCCGATCGTGTTCACCGCGTTGTTGTAGAGCGTGTTGTGGTTCAGGTAGTCGTAGTAGTAACCGGCATCGGGCACCACGTAGTACTGGCCGTCGTTGCAGTTGATGAGGTCGAAGCCCAGGCCGTACATCTCGGACATATTGGCCCAGCCGCTGTTCCAGAGGTTGATCTGGCGGCTCTGGCCGTCAGCCCCCTTGCCGCTCACCAGGACATCACCCTTGATCTGGGTCAGGCTGCCCCACACGCGCGCGGTGCGGCCCGAATCCTCCATATGGGTGAACATATCGTTCACGAAGCGGCGGTACGCGGTGCCGCTCGCCTCGTACTCATCCGCGCCGATCTGCACGGTGGTCTGCTCATCGAAGACCGGGTCGTCACCGGTGAGGTACTCGTCCCAGACGGATAGGGCGAAGGCGAGCGACTCGTCGTACTTGTCCTTGAGGTTCAGGTGATCGTTACCGCGATGCGTATCGCTCGTGGAGGTGCGGAGGTCGGGACGAACCTTCGTGAAAGCGAGCGAGTGCGCGGGCATATCGAACTCGGGCACGATGTTCACGCCAAGCTCGCGGCTCTCCTTGATGAAGGAGCGGAACTCGTCTTTGGTGTACCACACGTCGGTGCTCGTGAGGTCGGCCTGGTTCTTGCCGCCGTTACCACCCTTCTTGATGTCGGATTCAAGGCGGAATCCGGAATAGGGCTGCTTCCAGGAGTCGGCGTCCATGCCCTCCTTGCCCTCGTTGTACTCCTCGACCCAGATGTAGTTGTCGTTGAGGTGGACCTGGAAGTCGTTCATCTTGTACCAGGACATGAGCTTCACGGTGTCCTTGAGCCAGTCGAGCGTGAAGGTCTTGCGACCCACGTCCAGGATGAAGCCGCGCACCTTGTAGAGCGGGTAGTCGCGCGCGATGCCCTGCGGGACCGAGCGGTCGCCAGAGGTCTTCATGGCCTGCAGGATGGTGCGCGTGGACCAGTAGGCGCCCGTGTTGGTGTTGGCCTTGACCTGGACGGTGTCGCCGACCTCCATGTAGTAGCCCTCGTCGCCCAGGCCCGGCGTCGACTCGTCGGCCTTGGTGAAGAGGATGTCGCCGGTGCCGGCGTTGCCGCCCTGCTCCACCGCGAGCTTCGCGCCGAAGAGGTCCTCGTAGTCGGCCGCGAACTCCTCCGCTGCGGCCTTGAAGTCATCGGACGCGTAGAGCACGCGGGTGGCCTCGGTGGGGACGAACGTCCCGCTCAAGCCCTTCCACTCGGAGAGCTCGGGCATGATCTGCGGGGCGGGATTATCCTGCTCGGTGACCGTGTAGAGGCCCGGGATTGTGACGGAGACCTCCTTGAACACGTAGTTGGTGGGGTCGGCCTTCTCGCTCACCTTGAAGGAGACCTTGACGGTCTTGTCCACGAGCGGTTGGTAGATGATGCCGTCATCCCCCACGACCTGCTCATAGTCGGTGCCGTTGTAGGCGACGTCGTACTGCGATGACTCCGGGAGGTGCCAGGTGAGCTTGGTATCGCCCTTGGCAGGGGTATCGACCGTGATCTCGGACGCGAGGTCGTTCATGCCCTTCGCCGGCTCTCCGCCGAAGACCTCCATCTCGTAGATGGAGATGTTGCCCCAAGCGGTACCGCCATCCGGGTCGTCGTAGGTGTTGCTTTCGATGTAGAGCCGCACGAAACGCGCCTTATGGGCCTTGTCCAGCTTGATGGTGTCCACGCGCTGCTCGGGACGGCCGTCGTTGGAGTAGACCGTCTCCCAGGCGGAGGAGTCTTTCGCAGGAGCCTCATCCGTGTTCGCGACCTGGATCTTATATCCCTTGGCCTTGCGCATCTCCCAGGTCACGCGAACCGTCTTGACGTCTCGTTCCTGGCCCAGGTCAACGTAGATCCAATGGGGACCGCCATCGTGGCCGGCCGCGGCGTCAACAGCCGACGCCCAGCGGGAGGACTTGTCCTTGGCGTTGCCGTCGAAGGCGTTGGACGCGCCCAGGCTCGCCGCCTCCACCGAGTCGGCCTTCGCCGCTTTGCCGCGAGCCACGTTCTCGGTGGGGTCCTGGGTGCTCGGCAGGGCACCACCCTCGCCGAGGACCTCCATCTCGTAGAGCGAGATGTTGCCCCAAGCGGTCTTGCCGCCCGGGTCGTCATAGGTGTGCTTGGTCACCACGAGGCGCACATGGCGCGCCTCGACCTTATCGAAGGAGATATCCTCGACGGTCTTGTCGGGGGCGGTATCGGAGCTCCAGACATCGGTCCACGCGGTCTGGTCAGTCACCTTCTCGTCGGTGGTCACCTGGATCTTGCGCGCGGCGGCCTTGCGGTTCTCCCAGGTGAGCTTCACGCCGTCGATCTCCTTGACGGCGCCCAGGTCCACGCGGATCCAATGCTCCTTGGTGGTGCAGGCGCCGTTAGCGGGCGCATCCACGGAGGAGGACCAGCGCGATGCCTTGGTCGTGGTGTCCCCATCGAAGGCCATTGCCGCGGAGAAGCTCCCGTCCGTCAGCTCAAGGTCGCTCGCCTGCGCGGGGCGGTTGAGCGCGAGGTTGGTCGTGGCTGCCGCGGCCGGGGCGGGCTGGATGAGCGCGAGCGCGATGGCGCCCGCTGCCGCCGCCGGGGCTATCAAGCGACGCGCTCCCTGCGACCACCGGGGCCGCACGTCTCCCAGGTCACCACTCCGCACATATCTCGTATCCCCCATCTGCGCTCCTCCCGTCGAATCGGCATGGCTCATGCGGCGCATGTATCCATGTAAGTCTATGGGAGGCGTCGAGGTTCCCCCTGGGCGGGCGCTGCCCAGAGGTAGGGAATCGACCGCAGACGGTAGGCGCGTCTTAGCAGGTATGCCGCAATATATACCAATTCGTATCTATTTTTTGGAACATCGGAACAGGCCGCCCGACACGCGCGCGGGGCGGGGACGGGCGGCCCAGCGATGGACGAAACCGCTGCGACGGGACGCTACAGGTCGATTTGGGGAAGGTCCTGCAGCGCGGTGACCTCTAGGCCGGCGCCCTCCTGCGCGCGCTCGCGCACGGCCTCCACGGCGGAGACGAAGGCGTTGGCGGCCGACAGGGCCGTGATGCAAGTCACCCCGTGGCGCACGGCCTCGGTGCGCAACACGTAGCCGTCGCCGCGTGAGCCCGGCCCGTAGGGCGTGTTGATGATGAGCGCCAGCTCGCCGTCGGCGATCATGTCGCCCACGTTGCGCAGCGGACCGCCGTGCGGGCCCGAGATCTTGCCCACGACCTCGCACGCCACGTTGCCGCCGGCCAGCACGCGCGCCGTGCCCTCGGTGGAGCAGATGGAGAAGCCCAGGTAGCGCAGGATGCGGGCGATGGCCAGGATGGAGCGCTTGTCGCGGTCGCACACGGAGATGAACACCTTGCCGCTCTCCGGCGTGGGCAGCTGGTAGCTGATGGCCAACTGGCTTTTGGCATAGGCCTCGGGATAGCTCTTGGCGATGCCCATGACCTCGCCCGTGGACTTCATCTCCGGCCCCAGGATGACCTCGGCCCCCGGGAAGCGGCCCCAGGGCATCACGGCCTCCTTCATGCAGAAGCGGCCGAGCGAGCGGTCGTCGGCGGGAAGTCCCAGGCTGGCGATGCTCTCCCCCGCCATGATGCGCGCGGCCGCCTTGGCCAGGGGCACACCGGTGGCCTTGGAGATGAACGGCACGGTGCGGCTGGCGCGCGGGTTGGCCTCGATCACGTAGACCGTCTCGCCCTTGATGGCGTACTGCACGTTCACCAGGCCGCGCACGCCCAGCGCCAGCGCGATGCGGCGCGTGGTCTCACGGAGCTTTTCCTGGAGCGTCTCGCTAAAGGAAAACGGCGGGATGCACGTGGCGGAATCGCCGGAATGGATGCCGGCCTCCTCGATGTGCTCCAGGATGCCGCCGATGTAGACCTCCTCGCCGTCGCACAGGGCATCCACGTCGCTCTCGATCGCGCCTTCCAGGAAGCGGTCCAGGTAGACGGGATAGTCGGGCGATATGCGCGCGGCCTCTGCCATGTACTCGCGCAGATGCTCGGCGTCGTAGGCGATCATCATGCCGCGGCCGCCCAGCACGTAGCTCGGGCGCACCAGCAGCGGGTAGCCGATGCGCGCGGCCACGCGCTCGGCCTCCTCGAAGGAGGTGGCCATGCCCGCGGGCGGATACATCACGCCCAGCTCGTCCAGCAGCGCGCTGAAGCGCTCGCGATCCTCGGCGAGGTCGATCGCCTCGGGGCTCGTGCCCATGATGCGCACGCCGCTCACCTGCAGCAGGCGGGCGAGCTTGAGCGGTGTCTGGCCGCCCAGGGTCACCACCACGCCGTCCGGGCGCTCAACGTCGATGACGTCCATCACGTCCTCGTAGGTGAGCGGCTCGAAGTACAGGCGGTCGGAGGTGTCGTAGTCCGTGGAGACCGTCTCGGGATTGCAGTTGACCATGATGGTCTCGAAGCCGCGCGCCGCCAGCGCGTAGCTCGCGTGCACGCAGCAGTAGTCGAACTCGATGCCCTGGCCGATCCGGTTGGGGCCCGCGCCCAAGATCATGGCCTTGGGGCGGTCGCAAGGGGCGCACTCGTTGGCCGCCACGCGCTTCTTGGCCGTGGGCGCGAGACGCATGAGGTTCTCGTAGGTCTTGTAGTGGTATTGCGTGGCCGAGGCGAACTCCGCGGCGCAGGTGTCCACCGTCTTCATGCTCGGCACCACGCCCAGGCCCTTGCGGTAGGCGCGCACGAAGCGCTCGTCGCCACCTATGAGCAGGGCGATCTCGGCGTCGCTCACGCCGTACTGCTTGAGGGCGCGCATGGCGTCGGCGTCGATATCCTCCAGGCGCAGGCCGCGGATGCCCTCGCGCACCGCCATCATGTCGGCGATGCGGGTGAGGTACCACGGGTCGATGCCGGAAAGCTCGTGCACGCGCGGCACGCCCCAGCCGCGGCGCAGGGCCTCGGCCACATGGAAGATGCGGTGCTCGGTGGGGCGGGACACGCCCTCGGCCAGCTCGTCCTCGGCTAGGCCCTCCAGGCTGTCGCGGCCCGCGGCCACCAGGCCCACGTGGCCGTCTTCCAGCGAGCGCATGGCCTTGCCGAAGGCCTCCTCAAAGGTGCGGCCGATGGCCATGACCTCGCCCACGGCCTTCATGCGCGTGGAGAGGGTGTCGTCGGTGCCCTTGAACTTCTCGAAGGCGAAGCGCGGCGCCTTGACCACGCAGTAGTCGATGGAGGGCTCGAAGCACGCCGGGGTGGCGCGGGTGATGTCGTTCACGATCTCGTCGAGCGTGTAGCCCACGGCCAGGCGCGCGGCGGCCTTGGCGATGGGGAAGCCCGTGGCCTTGGAGGCCAGGGCGGAGGAGCGGCTCACGCGGGGGTTCATCTCGATCACGATAAGGCGGCCGGTCCGGGGGTTCACGGCGAACTGCACGTTGGAGCCGCCGGTCTCCACGCCCACCTTCTCCAGGATGGCCAGCGACGCGGCGCGCATGCGCTGGTACTCCAGGTCGGTAAGGGTCTGGGCGGGCGCCACGGTGATGGAGTCGCCGGTGTGGACGCCCATGGGGTCCAGGTTCTCGATGGAGCACACGATGATGCCGTTGCCGGCGCGGTCGCGCATGACCTCCATCTCGTACTCTTTCCAGCCGATGATGGACTCCTCCACCAGCACCTCGCCCGCGGGCGAGAGCTCCAGGCCCTGGCTCACGATCTGGACGAGCTCGGCCTCGTCGTGCGCGATGCCGCCGCCGGCGCCGCCCATGGTGAAGCTCGGGCGCAGCACCACGGGAAAGCCGAGCTCGCCGGCGATGCGCTGGGCGTCCTCCACAGAGTAGGCGTAGCCGGAGCGGGCCACCTCCAGTCCGAGCTCTGCCATGGCCTCGTTGAAGAGCTTGCGGTCCTCGCCGCGCTCGATGGCGGCCAGGTCGCAGCCGATCATCTCCACGCCGTAGCGCTCCAGCGCGCCGGACTTGGCGAGCTCAACCGCGGCGTTCAGGCCGGTCTGGCCACCGAGCGTGGGCAGCAGGGCGTCGGGGCGCTCGCGCTCGATCACGCGCTCGATGAACTCGGGGGTGATGGGCTCCACGTAGGTGCGGTCGGCCAGGCCCGGGTCGGTCATGATGGTGGCGGGGTTGGAGTTCACCAGCACCACCTCGTAGCCGTCCTCCTTCAGGACCTTGCAGGCCTGGGCGCCGGAGTAATCGAACTCGCAGGCCTGGCCGATCACGATCGGGCCGGAGCCGATCACGAGGATGCGCTTGATGTCGGTACGTTTGGGCATCTTTGCCTCTTCTCTATCCCTTTCGGGTTGCTGTGGCGGGCACCTCGGCCCTCACGCTCGGGCTCACGTACGCCAGCGCGCCGCGCCCTCGCGTCGGGCCGATCTGCTCCGCCGCAGCAACCCGATACCTTGCTAGGTTTTCGTTATGCAGCGGAAAAGGCGTGCTCCCTCCTCTTTCACGCCAATCCGCTCCACCACGAAAAGCCGTTACCTTGCCAGATGCGGCCCTACTCGGCGAACTTCCAGCCGGACAGGCGGTCCTGGCTGATGTCGATGTTCAGGTAGTCCTCGTCGCCGTCCATGAGGCGCGCGAAGGCCGTGAACAGGTAGTGCGCGTCGGTGGGGCCGGGCGAGGCCTCGGGATGGTATTGCACGGAGAAGGCAGGCACGTCCAGCAGCTGGATGCCCTCGGCGGTGCCGTCGTTCAGGTTCACGTGGGTAAGGCGGATGCGGCCGAAGCGCTCGTTCATCACCACGGGTGCCACGCCGGCGCGCACGAAGGCGCGCAGGTCGCCGTCGGCCGGCTGCTCGGAGATGCCGCCGGAGAGCTCGGGGATAAGCTCGCCCAAGCTCGGCCACACCAGGCCGAAACCGTGGTTTTGCGCCGTGATCTCGACGCGGCCGGTCAACAGGTTCATCACGGGTTGGTTGCCGCCGCGGTGCCCGAACTTGAGCTTCTCCATCTGCGCGCCGGCGGCAAGGCTGATCATCTGGTGGCCCAGGCAGATACCAAATACGGGCATCTTGCCCAGCAGCTCCTTCACCTGCTCGTATGTGGCGGTGACCGCCTCGGGGTCGCCGGGGCCGTTGGAGAGGAACACGCCGTCGGGATGGAGCGCGAGCACGTCGGCGGCCGGGGTATCCCACGGCACCACGGTGAGCTCGCAGCCCGCGCGGACCAGGCCCTCCAGGATGCCGCGCTTGATGCCGCAATCGTAGGCCACCACGCGATGGCGCGCCGGCTCCGGTGCGGCCACGGAAAAGGCGTGCTCGGCGGGCAGGTTGGCGGCGTTGTAGGAAAAGGGCTCGAGGCAGCTCACGGTCTGGACCAGGTTCTGGCCCACGAGCGAGGGCGCCGCGTCGAGCTGGGCGCGCAGGTCCGATAGGTCGGTGATCTCCGTGGACACGATGCCCTTCTGGGCGCCGTGGTCGCGCAGATGGCGCACGAGCGCGCGGGTGTCCACGCCCTCGATCGCCACGATGCCGCGCTCGGCAAGGTAGGCGGGCAGGCTCATGGCCGCGCGCCAGCTGGAGGGCTCGAAGCACATGTCGCGCACCACCATACCGCGCAGCGCAGGGCGCGCGGGGGCGCCAGGGGCGGCGGAGAGCTGGACGTCGGCCAAGTCGATGCCGTAGTTTCCGATCTGGGGATAGGTCATGGTCACGATCTGACCGGCGTAGCTGGGATCGGTCAGGACCTCGAAGTATCCTTCGAGCGAGGTGTTGAAGCAGACCTCGCCGGTGGCGGTGCCGGCGGCACCGCATGCGCGACCATAAAAGACGGTCCCATCCTCCAGCATGAGGACGGCCGTTCCGGCCGCGCCCTTGCTCGTCTTGGCGAGCAGGTCGTCGCAAAGCGCCATTCTCTCTCCTTCCCGGTATCTCCGTACCGGATTAAAGGCCTATAGGCTGCTGCGTATTGTACTGGCTTTTCCCTATTGGGAAACCCAAAGGCGTTTTTATTCATAATTCTGTTCGAAAACGGAAAAGGGATTCACGGAGCCCGAGGCCGCGGTGGGCGCGGAGTTTGTCGTCTTTCGGCCAAGCTCCCTCATGAAATCGTGAACTCGCAGGTAGATGCGTAGGTCAAGAAGATGGCAGACGCCCCGGACATCTGCCATCTTCATTCTGTGTGTTTTGTCGGGCTCGGTTATGCCAACAGCGCGGCGACCCTGCCCAAGGTGGGCTCGAAGCTCACGCCGCGAACCTCGTAATCGGGCTGCTCGCGGGTAATCCGCATGGCGTCGCGCACCAGCTCACCCGCGAAGTCCACGGCCTCGCGCAGCTCGCGGCCCGCGTAGATGGCCGCGGTGAGCCCGCTGGCGAACAGGTCGCCCGTGCCGTGCAGCATGTAGGGCAAAAGCTCGCTCGCCACCTCCTCGACCCGACCGTCCTCCACGTCCGCCTGGGCGAGGTAGTTGCGGATCACCGTGTCGCCCTCGTGCACCACGCCCTTGATGACCACCGCGCGAGCCCCCATGGCGAACAGCGCGTCCGCCAGGCGCCGCACGTACGCCTCATCCACGTCCTGCCCCTCGTAGGGTATCCCCGTGAGGATGCTCGCCTCGGTGAGGTTGGGGGTCAGCACGTCGGCGCCCTCCACCAGGCCGGCCATGGCGGCGCACATCTCGTCGGTGTAGGTGGGGTACTTCTGCCCGCCGTCGCCCATCACCGGGTCCACGATGCGCAGCGCGCCCGGGTACTCGCGATACAGGCGCAAGATCACGGCCACCTGCTCGGCCGAGCCGAGGAATCCCGAGTACACGCCGTCGAGCTCGATACCCTCCTGCGCCCAGGCGTCCAGGTAGGCATCCAGGATCTCCGTGGTGTCGTGCATGTAGAACACGGGGAACTTGGTATGGGCCGAGAACAGCGCCGTGGGGACGGGGCATACGTCGATACCCGCAGCCGAGAGTACCGGGATGGCTACGCCGAGCGAGCACTTGCCGTAGCCGCACATGTCGTGCACCGCAGCTACGCGCGGGATGTAGGCGCCCTCGCGCCTATACAGGTTGGTCATGGATTCCTCTTTTCTCCGCGGACTTATGGACCAGCGTGAAATGCAAGGATAGCACTTCGCCATGATGGAGTATAGTTATTCCTATATATCCTATAGGTTATTACAGATAGCACGGAGCGTGGCGGCAGCCGTCACTCGCCCTTCTCGGTACCCTCTGGAAGCACGGATTCGGGCGTGCGCTCGGGCGTGCCACCGCGGAAGATCTCCTTGCCGTGCAGACGGCGTTCGAGCTGGACCTCCTCGCGCAGCATGGTCTCGGACCCTTGCGAGATGCCGTCCTTCTCGATCAGCGAGGACACGGAGTTCACCTGCTTTTGGATCTTGGATGCCACGGCGTCGTCCATGCCGATGATCTTGAGCTCCCAATCGATATAGCTCGTGTTCTCGGACTCGATCTTCTCCCAGATGAAGGTCAGCATGGCGCGTCGTTCGCCGCGGGCCTTCACGAACCCGAAGAAGCTGTCGTGCTGGAAGTTGTGCCCGCGGTCGGTGAGCGCGTATACGTTGTAGATCACGCGGTCGATCTTCTCGTTGAGCAGGGCGTTGGTGGCCAGCGCCGCGGCCTGGATCTGCGAGTTGGAGAGCAGGTCGAGCTCGTTTTTGGACGAGGTGTCCGTGACCGAGACCTCCACCACGCCGGTGCGCTCGTCGGCCTCCTCCACCACGAAGGTCGAGGGGAACTGCGTGAAGCCGTTGCCCCACTCCACACCGGACTCCATGGCGTGCTCCACCGAGGCCTTGTCCACCGCCTCGGAGAGGTTTGCGGTGTTGAGGCGGCGCACCACGCCGTAAGTCAGCTGCATGCCGATGATGAGCGCCAGCACCGCCAAGATCACCAGGATCGCCGTGCGCTCGATGGCCTCCCCCGTGCGCGAACCGGAAGGGTCCGCCTCGGACAGCGGGTCCACGTCAACGCGATGCCCGGCGGTACCGGCCCCGCGCTCAGCGTTGACCTGGCCGGACTCATCCAGCTCGCTAAAGAGCTTGACGACCTCTTCATCTGTGAGACGGGACCTCTTGGACATACCACCCTCACCGCGCAGGCTGTGACGCTACCTCGACGCGGCCTCGCGCGCGCCCTCGAACTGCATCCGATAGTACCGGGCGTAGGTGCCGCCGCGCGCGAGAAGCTCCTCGTGCGTGCCGCGCTCCACAACGCGACCATGCTCCACCGTCGCGATCTCGTCGGCGTTCTTGATGGTCGAGAGGCGGTGGGCGATGATGATCGTGGTGCGGTCCCGTGCGAGCTCCTCCAGGGCGGCCTGCACGGCCTCCTCGCTCTCGTTGTCGAGCGCGCTCGTGGCCTCGTCCAAGATCAAGATCGCCGGATCCTTGAGGAACACGCGGGCTATGGCCACGCGCTGCTTCTGCCCGCCCGACAGGCGGCTGCCGCGCTCGCCCACCACGGTGTCGTAGCCCTCGGGCAGGCCGGCGATGAACTCGTGGATGTTGGCTCGCCGGGCGGCGTCCTCGATCTCGGCCCGTGTGGCGCCGGGGCGGCCATAGGCGATGTTCTCGCCCAGGGTGCCGTCGAACAGGTACACGTCCTGCTGAACCAGGCCGATGGCGCGGCGCAAGCTCTCCTGGGTGACGGAGCGCACGTCCTGGCCGTCAATCTCGATGCTTCCCGAGGCCACGTCGTAAAAGCGGGGCAGCAGGCTGCAGGTGGTCGACTTGCCGCCGCCGGAGGGGCCCACGAGCGCGATGGTCTCGCCCGGGCGGATATCCAGGTCAAGGTGGTCGATCACCGGCCGCTCGGCGGAGCGGGCGCCCTCGGGTAGCTCGGCGTCCTCGTAGCTGAAACACACGTCGCGGTAGCGCACGTGGCCGTGGGTCACCATGAGCGGCGCGGCGCCCGGCGCGTCCTGGATGTCCGGCGCGGTCTGCAGCACCTCGTCCACGCGCTTGAAGCCGGCGATGGCCTTCTGGTAGCTCTCCGTGGAGTTCACGAGCGTCTCCACCGGCGTGGCGAACAGGCTGATGTACAGGGCGAAGGTGCCCATGTCCACGGCGCTCATCTCGCCGCGCGCCACCAGGTAGCCGCCCAGCACGATCACCACCGTGAACAGCGCGCCGGTCAGCACGGCGCAGGTGCCCTGGTAGCGGCCCATCACGTGGTACTGCGCCACCTTGGAGTCGAGGTAGCGGTCGTTGCTCGCGCGGAACTTGGCCCGCTCGGTCGCCTCGTTGGCGAACGACTTCACCACGCGCATGCCGGCGAGCGAGTCCTGGAGCTGGGAGTTGACCTCCGAGATCTTGCGGCGGTTGTCCGTGAACACCGCGCGCATGGAGAGGTTCTGGCGCACCATGATGGCCGCGAAGACCGCCGTGACCACCGCCATGGCTCCCGCCAGCGCCGGCGAGATGGTGAACAGGATCACCAGCGCGCCCACGATCTCGATGGTGCAGGTGATGACCCACTCGGGCACGTGGTGCGCGGCCTCGCAGATGTCGAACAGGTCGTTCACCACGCGGCTCATCATATCGCCGGAGTTGTGGGCGTCCAAATAGGAGAAGCTCATGCGCTCGTATTGGTCGAAGAGGTCCTCGCGCATCTTGGACTCCATGCGCGCGCCCATGATGTGGCCCTGCGCGGAGACGAAGTAGCGGCAGGCGAACCGCAGCGCGTAGAGCGCGACGAGCCCTGCGGCGATGTAGCCCAGCATGCCCATGATGGCGTCCGGACCCTGGGTGAACAAGCCGCCCGTGAGCGAGCGCAGGATGATGGGGAACGCCAGGTCGATGCCGGCGATGGCGAGGGCGCAGAGGGTGTCGGCAATGAACAGGTGCAGCTGGGGTTTGTAGTAGGCGAGGAATCGACGGAACATGCGGGTCTTTCTATCTTCGGGTTGTGCGCGGGCGGGTAGGCCTTGGGTGGCGACGCGCTGCGCGCGAGGCCGGGCCTGGGGCGATGGCGGGGCGAGGGCTAATCCTCCTCGTTGGCCAAACGGTGCGCGATGGCGTCGCACGCGAGCGCGCCCACCACGGTCTTAGCATCCTCGATCTTGCCGTCCAGCACGGCGTCGATCAGCTCATGCAGCGGCACCAAGTCCACGTTCACGAACTCGTCGTCATCGGGGTCGGCGCCGTCGAAGGACAGGTTCGTAGCCAGGTAGATGTGGATCATCTCGTCGCAAAAGCCGCAGGTGGTGGCGATGGTCGTGAGCTCGCGGATACGCCCGGCCTGAAAGCCGGTCTCCTCGTGCAGCTCGCGGCGCGCGCACTCCAGCGGGTCCTCGCCCGGGTCGAGCTTGCCGGCGGGAATCTCCACCGTCACGCGGTCGAGCGCGGTGCGGTACTGGCGCACCAGCACGATCTTGCCCTTCTCGGTGAGGGCCACCACCGCGGCGGCGCCGGGATGCCGCACGATGTCGCGGCCCGAGACGCGCCCGTTGGGAAGCTCCACCTTGAGCGAGCGCACGTCCAGGATGCGGCCGCGCCAGGCCTGCTCCTCGTCCAGGATCTTCTCGTGGAGCTCGGCGTCGTGCGGGTCCTCGTCGCCCAGGACCAGGTGCGGCTCCTCCACCGCCTCGCCAGCCTCACCGCACCCCTCGGCGCGGGCGTCCTGCTGCACGTCCTCGGGCACATCCTCTATCAGCTCGGCATCCATGGCCGCCTCCTTCGTCATGACCGTCCCCACCTCTCCCCCATCATCAGGGGGATGGGAAAAGCAATACGGTTAGAATCCTCGTTTTGGGGCGCTTACTCGTCCCACGCCGCGCGGCCGCGCAGCGCACGCAGGCCGATGTCGTGGCGCAGGGTCTTGCCCTCGAACCGGATCTTCTCGCACGCGGCGTAGGACAGGTCGCGCGCCGCCTCGAAGGTCTCGCCCAGGGCCGTCACCGCGATCACGCGGCCGCCCGAGGTCACCAGCTCCCCGGCGTCGGTCAGCGCCGTGCCCGCGTGGTACACCGTCACGCCGTCCATGGCGTCGGCCTCGTCCACGCCGGCGATGGGCTTGCCCTTCTCGTAGCTGCCGGGGTAGCCCGCGCTCGTGAGCACCACGGTCACGGCCCACTCGTCGCACCAGGAGAGCTCCACCTCGTCCAGGCGACCCTCGGCCACGGCGAGCATGACCTCCACCAGGTCGTTGCGCAGGCGCGGGACCACCACCTGGGTCTCCGGGTCACCGAAGCGCGCGTTGAATTCCAGCACCTTGGGGCCGGCGGGCGTGAGCATGAAGCCGCCGTACAGGCAGCCGCGGTAGTCGATGCCCTCGGCGGCCATCTGGGCCACCGTCTTCTCCATGGCGTCCACCATGGCGGCGTGCTCCTCAGGGCTCACGATGGGTACGGGCGAGTAGGCGCCCATGCCGCCCGTGTTGGGGCCCAGGTCGCCCTCGAGGGCGCGCTTGTGGTCCTGCGAGGTGCTCATGGGGCGCACCATCTTGCCGTCGGTGAAGGCCAGAAGCGAGCACTCGGGGCCGGTGAGCATCTCCTCGATCACCACCGTGGCGCCCGCGGAGCCGAACGTACCGCCGAAGCACTCACGCACGGCTTCCTCGGCCTGGGCCTGCTCGGTAGCCACGATCACGCCCTTGCCCGCGGCCAGGCCGTCGGCCTTGACCACGAGGGGCGCACCCTGCTCGCGCACGTAGGCAAGCGCGGAGGCCTCGTCGGTGAAGCTCGCGTAGGCGGCGGTGGGCACGCCAGCGCGGTCCATGAGCTCCTTGGAGAACTTCTTGGAGCCCTCGACCTGGGCGCCCTCGGAACCCGGGCCAAAGCAGGGAATGCCCGCCGCGCGCACGGCGTCGGCCACGCCGGCCACCAGCGGCGCCTCCGGCCCGATCACCACCAGGCCGCAGCCGGTCTCGCGGGCGAAGTCCGCCACCGCGGCGGGATCCTCGGCGTCGAGCGCCACGTTCTGGCCCACGGCCGTGGTGCCGCCGTTGCCCGGCGCGATGTACAGCTCGGCGCAGCGCTCGCTCTTGGCCAGCGCCACCGCCAGCGCGTGCTCGCGGCCGCCGCCGCCCAGCAGCAGGATGTTGATGGCCCCAGGTTGCGTGCTCATGGATCCTCCTCGTCATACGCGCGCCTGCCGGCACGACGCCTTCCGTACAAGCCAAAACGGGGCCCGGTGCCAGGCACCGAGCCCCAAGAGGTCGCTCTACCAGGAACGGACGATGGTCTGCTCGCGATCCGGGCCCACGCTCACGAAGGAGACGCGGCAGCCGGCGAGCTTCTCCACCAGCGCCACGTAGTCCTGGGCCTCGCACGGCAGCTCCTCGAAGGTGCGGCAGCCGGAGATGTCGCACTTCCAGCCGGGGACCTCCTCATACACGGGCACCGCGTTGGCGAAGGCCGCCTGGTGCTCGGGAACCGTGGTGTAGCGCACGCCGTCGCAGTCGTAGGCCACGCAGACCTTGATGGTGTCGAACTCGCCCAGCACGTCGAGCTTGGTAAGGGCGATATCAGTGAGGCTGTTGACGCGCTGCGCGTAGTTGGCGATCACGGCGTCGAACCAGCCGCAGCGGCGACGGCGCCCGGTGGTAACGCCGTACTCGTGCCCGGTCTCGGTGAGGGTGTGGCCCTCCTCCGTCTCGTAGGCGAGCTCAGTGGGCATGGGGCCGGAGCCCACGCGGGTGATGTAGGCCTTCATGATGCCGAGGACGCGCTCGATGCTGCGCGGTCCCACGCCGGTGCCCGTCACCGCACCGCCGGCGGTGCAGCTGGACGAGGTCACGAACGGGTAGGTGCCGTAGTCGATGTCCAGCAGGGTCGCCTGGGCACCCTCGAACAGCACGGACTTGCCCTCCTCGAGCATGTTGTTGAGCAGGATGCCCGTCTCGGTGATGTAGGGGCGCAGGCGCTCGGCCAGCGGCAGGTACTCCTCGCAAATGGCGTCCACGGTGTAGGTTGGCAGGTCGTACAGGCGCTCCAGCATGGGGTTCACGCGTGCAAGGACGATCTCGAGCTTCTCGCGGAAGGTGGTCTCGTTGAGCAGGTCCTGCATGCGGATGCCCACGCGGGCCATCTTGTCCTGGTAGCAGGGGCCGATGCCGCGCTTGGTGGTGCCGATGTTGTGCTTGCCCAGGCCCGCCTCGAAGGCGCCGTCAAGGTCGATGTGGTACGGCATGATCACGTGCGCGTTACCGGAGACCTTGAGGTTGGCGGTGGTGATGCCGTCGGCCTCGAACATGTCGATCTCCTCGAGCAGCACGTGCGGGTTGATCACGCAGCCGTTGCCAATCACCGAGGCGCAGTCGGGGTACATGATGCCGGAGGGCACCTGATGCAGGCCGTACTTCTTGTCACCCACCACGATGGTGTGACCGGCGTTGTTGCCGCCCTGGTAGCGCACCACGGCATCGAAGTCACCGGCGATGAGGTCGCAGATCTTGCCCTTGCCCTCGTCGCCCCACTGGGTACCGACCAACACTGTTGCCGACATGGAAAGCTCCTCGCTTCATACAGAGAGTCATACCCTCCTATTATAGATGGCAGCCGGCGCGGGTCGCGCCACAACAGGCAAACGACACGGACCCCCGGGTGAGCGGCGCCGCCGGGCGCTCGGGCTCACTGGTAAACCGGCAATGGCGTGCCACCGGACCCCATCCCTGGCCCCGATTCTCGACGCCCACGGGGCATCCCGACCGCGTTCCGCCCCGCTTGGCACCCCTCTTTGCCCCATCATGAGGGGGTTTGCGATTAAACCTCCCGAGATATGTACCAAATAACGCTGACTCCTCAAGTATCACGCCCACGATTCGTAGCGTTTTCCCAGTTGATGAACATTTTTCAACCCCTCGCTACTCACGCCGACGTGTTTATTTGGTACATATCTCGGGAGGTTTGCAAAAAGGCCCCGGACCGTGCTGAATCCACCGTCGAATTCACGCGGGCCGGGGCCTTGCAAGCCATGGCGGACGCGCCGCCCGCGGGCCTACTCCTCCAACCCCGTCTCCAACTCGAAGAACTTAGTGCTGGCGGGCATGAAGACCAGGTCCACGTCACCGATAGGGCCGGAACGGTTCTTGGCCAGCACGATGCGCGTGATACCCTCGTCCGGACGGTCGTCGCGCGAGGCTTCCTCGGGCGAGCCGGAGCGGTCCAGGAACATGACGATATCGGCGTCCTGCTCGATCGAGCCCGATTCGCGCAGGTCGGAGAGCTGTGGGCGCTTGCCAGTACGGCTCTCTACCTGACGCGACAGCTGCGACAGCGAGATGACCGGGACCTTGAGCTCCTTGGCCATGATCTTGAGGGCGCGCGACATCTCGGAGACCTCCACCGCGCGGCTCTCGGCGCGGCGCCCCGCCGGTGGGCTCACCAACTGCAGGTAGTCCAGGATGATGATGGCCTTCTCCTTGTTGTGGAGCATGCGCCGGGCCTTGGCGCGCATCTCGGTGATGGTGGTGCCCGGGGTGTCGTCGATCAGGATGTCCAGCTTGGACAGCTCCTGCGTGGCCTCGTTGATGTTGGCCCACTCCTGCGGCGAGATCTTGCCCGTGCGGAAATTCGACATGTTGACCTGGGCGTGCGCGCAGATAAGGCGCTGCGCGATCTCTTTGCCGCTCATCTCCAGGGAGAAGAATCCCACGGTGTAGCCCTCGGCCGCGGCGTTCAGGCACAGGTTCAGGGCGAACGACGTCTTACCCACGGCTGGGCGCGCGCCGATGATGACGAGCTGACCCTCGCGGAAGCCCATCAGCATGCGGTCCAGGCTCGGGAAGCCCGTGGGCACGCCGTGCGTCTCGCCGCCGGCGGCCGCCACCTCCTCGGCCTCCTTGTAGGCCTCGACCATAAAGTCCGTCAGCGGCTTGTAGGAGCTGCGGACCTCGCGCGCGGTCACGGAGAGCAGCATGCTCTCGGCGCGCTCGATGACCTCCTTGGTGTCGGTAGGGGCGTTGTAAGCCAGCTGATTGATCTGGTTGGTGGCGCCGATGATCTCGCGCAACATGGAGTCGCGGCGGACGATCGATGCGTGGTGCTGCCAGTTCACGAGCGAGAGCGTGTTGCCCATGAGCTCGAGGATGTAGGCCTCGCCGCCCACGGCCTCGACCTTCTCGATGGGCTGCAGGTAGTCCACGAGCGAGATGGCGTCAATCGGCAGGCTGCGGTCGTACATGTCGTGCATGGCGGAGAAGAGCGTGCGGTGCGCGGGGCGGTAGAAGTCGTCGGCGAGCAGCTCGACGAGCGCCTCCTCCACGACCTCGCCAGAAAGCAGCATGGCCGACAGGACGTTGGCCTCGGCCTCGGTGTTGTTGGGCGGCTGCAGGTGCGCGCCCCGCTCGAGCACGGTCGAGGGGGACTGCGAGTACTCGCTACGGTCCATGGGGCTCCTTATCGTTTCGGCTGGTCGCCGCGGGTCATGGATGCGCGTGCGCGCTCCGACCTGCGCGGCGGCGCCGTCTATGGTAGGGCAAGGCGTGGTGAGCGCCAAGGCTGTCAAGGAAGCGAGCTGCGCGTCTGAGCTGCGGGTTTGATGAGTCCACATACACGCGTGGAAAACCCCGTGCCGCGCCTTCTGCGAAAACGACGGTTTTCAACACTTTCCACAATTTCGGTTGATGCTGTGCTAAGTTTTCCACAAGGGGTTATTTCCGCAGGTAGATGACTATTTTTAACCCTTCTGAAGTGTGAAGGATTTGTGATACGGTCTGGGCGCTGTGGAAATCCGGGGTTGTCAATCCACCTCCCTGTCCTGCTCGTATCCCGCCGCACACGTCTCGCCACGCACGCCTCGGCGCCCTCATTGGTACAAAAATGCACTTCGCACTCAACATAAGGGGACAGAGGTCGGTTTTTCGCCACGAAATGCGGGATGTAAGCCGTGGCATAGGACTTGCGCTGGTGCGTGTTGGCGACCGAGCTTGGGAAGGGCAGGGTCAATTGATGAAGGTTTTCCTGCTGCGGCTTGGTTTCGTGAGAAGACAAGTTCGTACGTTTTGGAGACTTATTCTGTACGGATTTGTCTTCTCGCGGGGCGGATTCGCACGAAAGAATCTTCTCAGCTGTTGAGAGGACGGGAACGTACACGTGGGCGCGAGACGCGCGGCGGGGCTGGGCGGGTCGACTCTCACGCCCTCCACATCCCCACGGAACGAGTAAAACAATACGGTTGGAAAAAGCGGTTGGAAAGAAAAGGCCCGGGCCGTGTAATCCACGACCCGGGCCTTGTTTGCGCTCTTGTGCGAGAAGCCTACTCGGCGACCTCGGTGGTCTCCTCGGTGGTCTCGGCCTCCTCATCCTCGGCCTCAACCTCGTCAACGCCCACGAGGACGGTGACGGCGGCCTTGATCTCGCGGTAGAGGGAGATCTCCACCACGTAGGAGCCGGCCAGCTTGATGGGCTTACCGAGCTCGACGCGCTTGCGGTCGACCTCAACGCCCAGCTGGGCCTTGACGGCGTCGGCGATCATCGAAGCGGTGACGGAGCCGAACAGCACGCCCTCCTCGCCGACCTTGACGTCGACGGTGACGGACTTGCCCTCGAGCTGCTCCTTGGTGCCGTTGGCGTTGGCCAGACGGACCTCCTCGCGCTTGGCGATGTTGTTGCGACGCTCCTCCAGCTGCTTTAGGTTGCCCTTGGTAGCCGGAACGGCGAGCTTCTTCGGGATCAGGAAGTTCTCAGCGTAGCCCTGAGCGACGTCGATGACGTCACCCTCGCCACCCTTGCCCTTGATCTCGTCAAGAAGAACGACTTTCATGCTGCTCTCCTCTCCTAGTCGCGGTTGCGGTTACCGCGAGAGGAAACCACGGGGACGGTGTACGGGAGCAGAGCCATCTCGCGGGCGCGCTTGATGGCGTTCGCGATGTCGTGCTGATGCTGCGTGCAAGCGCCAGTGACGCGACGGGGCTTGATCTTGCCGCGGTCGGTCATGTACTTACGGAGAAGCTGAGTGTCCTTGTAGTCGATGAACTCAGTGTTCTCCTTGCAGAACTGGCAGTACTTACGACGCGGCTGACGTGCAGAGTAATCATTAGCCATGTCAAAAATACCTTTCGTAAGTGGGTGGACACCCGCTAGGCGAGCCTAGAACGGGATGTCCTCATCGTAGACCTCGACCGCAGGGGGAGCCTGGACCGGCGCCGGCTGCGGGGCGGGCGCGGCGTAGGGGTCGGCGGCGGGAGCCGGGGCGTAGCCGCCCTGGTTACCGTAACCGCCCTGGCCGCCCTGCTGACCGCGCGAGAGGAACTCGATCTCATCGACGATGACCTCGAGTTTGCTCCGGCGCTGGCCGTCGCGCTCCCAGGAGCTGTAACGCAGCTTGCCCTCGATCGCGACCTTCGAGCCCTTCGAGAGATAGCGGGACACGGCCTCCGCGCGGGTCCCGAACATCGTGCAATCCACGAAGTTGGGGTAGTCCTCCCACTCGCCGGTCTGCTGGTTGCGACGACGGTCGTTGACTGCCACGCCGAACGACATCACCTGGGTGCCGCCGGCGGTCGCGCGCATCTCGGGATCGCGGGTGAGGTTACCGGAGATAACGACTCGGTTGATGCTCATGTTTGCTCACTACCTCTCTGTTGGGTGCTGGCGCACCCGCTTCCAATTACCGAATTTACTCGGCGATCTCCTCGCGGCGGACGATCATGTGACGCTTCACGGCGTCGGTGATTCGGAGCACGCGGTCGAGCTCGGCGATCGTGGAGGGATCTGCATGGAAGTTGATGAGGGTGTAGTCACCTTCGGTGAGCTTGTCAATCTCGTAGGCGAGCTTGCGCTTGCCCCACTCATCGACGTTGTCGACCTTACCGTTGCCCTCGGCGATCGAGTTATCGATGCGCTTCATGACGGCGAGACGGGTCTCGGGATCGAGAGCCGGGTCGACGAAGAACAGCAGTTCATAAGCCTTCATTCTGTCACCTCCTCTGGGCATAAGGCCCCGGGTCGTGAAGGTGCGCCCGGAGCAGGAAAAGACTCGCATAGTATAGGTCCATGCAAGCGTGAGTTCCAGAATCCGCAGGTACGCCCTCATGACTTCCACATCTTCACGATACGTGGAGTGTGCCACATGAACCTGTTCCGGGATTACGCATATCCTGCGCAAAGGCTGCGACGGGATGCAGGGTCGGTCTGCGCCGAATGTGCGCCGTCGCAGGTTGCGACAGGTGGTGTTTGGGGGCTTTGGGTACGACGGGGCGCTCGGCTCCATCTCGATTCCATAGAGATGCGCGGGGCCGGGTCCGTTCTGGGCGGACCCGGCCCCGCGCTGGGGATGGTGTTACTGGTAGGGGTTAGGGGCTCGCTACTCGGAGTCGCGCTCGATGGCCTGCTGGGCGCGGGCAGCCGCCTCGGCCGCGGCGGCCTCGTCGATCGCGGGAGCAGGGACCTCAGGAGCGGGCTCCGGCTCGACCTCGGGCGCGGGGCTTTCGACGGCTGCCGAAGCGGCATCCGGGTCCGCAGCGAGAGCGGCTTCGGGCTCGCTTTCGGCTTGGCCGGTAGCGGCAGGATTCACGGCGTTGACCTTGGAATTCGGCTCAGCGTCCAGCGAGGCTGTCACGGCTGCCTCGGATTCCGGAGCCTCGACGCTCCCCTTGTCGGCCGCAGGCTTGGAGCCTTCACCCACGCGCTGGGGCTTAACGGCGGAAACCTCACCCTCATCCGCGGGCTGCGCGTCGACCGGCCACGGCGAGGACGCCGCCTGGGCGGCGGAACCGGCCGCGGCGTCTTCCCTCGGGCTCGCCTCCGCAGGCGCCTTGGGCGTCCCCTGCGGCGCGGTGGCGTCGGCGGCATCGTGTACGCTGAAGCCGCTCACCAGCGGCGTCCCCTCGGGCAAGGGGTCGGCGGAGACGCCCCAGCGGGCAACGTCGAACCGGCGGAACCAGCGACCCATGGCATCCATGCTCACGAGCTGGACCGCCACTCCCAGCGCCGCTCCCACAAAGCACAGGGTCAAGACGACGACCACGATCACCAGCACCGACGCCGGGCCAACGCTGGTCAGGACCACGTAGAGCATGCGGGTGAGGTCGGCTTCGTCCATCATGCTCAGTGAGGGCGCGACGGAGGCCAGCCCCACAAAGCCGATGCCCGCCGCGATCAGGCCCATCAGCGTCACGACCGCCGTGTACAGCCAGTTCACGATGCCGCCCACGAGCGACACCAGGTACACGCGGGCAAACCCAGCCACGTCGCGCGCAACCATTTGGAACAGCCGGTCGAGTCGCCAACCGGCGGAGAATGTGTCGTAGATGGTGGAGCGCATCATGGCCGCGGAGACGAACGTCCCCATAAAGAGGTTCACCACCAGCATCAGGATGTAGAGCAACACGCTCGTGGAGCCGGACAGGAACGCGCCGACGCCCAAGACGGTGCCGGTGAGCGCGGGGAACGCCGAGGTGGCGAAGCTCGAGCCGAAGATGACCAGGTTGAGGGCGGCCACGACGATGGACATCGTGGCCGCCACGATGAACGCGATGGCGCCGGTGCGGGCGATCTTGCCGTAGTTGAGGCCGGAACGCTTGGGCGCGGAATCGACACCCCACGCGGTGAGGCGGGCCCATTCCAGCCCGTAACCGAGCAGCGCCACCTGCCCCACGATGGGGATCCAGGCGATCAGTGTTAGGACCGCGATGGGCTTCCACCAGCCTTTCTGACTGGTGAGCATCTTGAACGAGTGGGAGAATCCCACCTGGCAGGACATATCGATCTCCTTTCATGGAGGTGGATACGGTTACACACTGTGTAGAGCAGTGTATCCGGTCTTTCGAGCAGGCACAGGGACGGCGGGACCGTATTAAGGCCGATTTAAGGGCCGCGATCCGCCGAGGGCGCAGTTGCACGCTTCATTGAGATGAAAAAGCACTTTCTACTCGCTGGAGGTGTATTTTTATCTCAATCAACAATCGACATCCGGGTGCGCGCCGTTCATTGAGACTTTTCTGCACCTAAATCGAGTACAAAGTGCAGTTTCATCTCAATGAACCGGACACGCCCGCAGGGGCAACAAAAAAAGCGAGCCTAAAGGCTCGCTGCTCAGACGTAAATGGCGGAGGAGGAGGGATTCGAACCCTCGTACGGGGAACACCCGTAAACGGTTTTCGAGACCGCCGCATTCAACCACTCTGCCACCCCTCCGCATGGGGTGAAAATCGAGGCGCATCGACTAGGTCGAATGCGCCTCGGTGAAGTGCTGGCGGAGAGTCGGGGATTTGAACCCCGGAGACGCTTTTGACGCCTACACGATTTCCAATCGTGCTCCTTCGGCCGCTCGGACAACTCTCCGTTAAGTGCAGGGGTAATTGTACCGGAACTCGCCGCGCATGCAAGCGTCAATTTCGTCCCCGTCACAAAACATGCCCGAGCATGTATCATGGGCTGACCGCACATCCGAGCACCTTCGAGGAACGCATGCTCTCACCTGCCTTTATTCCAGCGGCTCTCGCCCTGACGAGCCATATCGAGACCACCGGCGCGCCTGTGGCCGTGCCGATCCAGCTCGAGATGCTCGCCGTGATCGCCGCGAGCATCGGCGGCGCGCTCACCGCGCGGGACCGCGAGCTCGACCTCATCGGCTCCGCAGGGCTGGCCGTGGCATGCTCGCTCGGTGGCGGCCTTTTGCGCGACATCATCTTGCAGGTGGGCGACGTCTACATCCTGCGGCAGCCGCTCGCCCTGCCCATCTCCATCGCCACCGCAGCGGTGGTCTTCACCGCGCCGCACGTCATCGCCAAGCGCGACCGTCTCATCGCCTTCCTGGACATCTTCGCCGTGGGGCTCTTCGCCGCCACGGGGGCCGACAAGGCCATGGTCTACGGGTTTGAACCGCTCGTCTGCGTGATCATGGGTTTCTTCACCGCGGTGGGCGGCGGCATGCTGCGCGACATCTGCCTGGGCCAGACCCCGGCGATCTTCCAGAAAAGCACCTTTTACGGCGTGGCCTCCATCGGCGGCGCGCTGGTGTACATAGCGCTGGCCGAGCTCACCGGCGCCTCGCATATCGCTGCGCTCACGGCATGCGTGGTGGCGACGATCCTGCTGCGTTGGCTCTCGGTGCGCTACAACATCATGAGCCCCACGCAGGTGGACCTGCACGGCGTGGCGCGGGCCGGCAAGCGCATCGCACGGCGTAGGGCGGGCGGCCGCGCTGGCAACCATGGCAAGCGCGGCCGTCGGCGGCGCCGCAAGCGCTAGAGGGCAACGTTCAAGCACCAGCCCTTCGCCGGCAAGTAGCACCTCCCCAACCTCACCCTCACCCACGCAAAAAAGACGGCCCCGCTCACCAGAGCAGGGCCGTCTTTCGCGAGCTATTTGGCCGCGTTCATGGCCTTCACGGCCGCCTTCTTGCGGTCGGTGGCGTTCAGCAGGCGCTTGCGCATGCGGATGTTCTTGGGCGTGATCTCGACAAGCTCGTCGTCGGCGATGTACTCCAGCGCTTCCTCCAGGGAGAAGGTGCGGGGCGGGGTGAGCTGCACGGAGATGTCCGAGGTCGAGGAGCGCTGGTTGCCCAGGTTCTTGGTGCGCGCGATGTTGACCACCATGTCACCGGGCTGGTTGCGCTCGCCCACGAGCATGCCCTCATAGCACTCGGTGCCCGGCTCCACAAAGAGCTGGCCGCGCTCCTGCAGGGTGCCGAGCGCGTAGGCCACGGCCTTCTCGGTAGTCATGGAGATCATGGCACCGTTGTTGCGCGCGCCGATCTCGCCCGCGTAGGGGCCGTACTCCAAGAAGGTGTGGTACAGCACGCCCTCGCCATGGGTGACGTTCAGCACGCGGTTCTTGAGGCCCATGATGCCGCGCGTGGGGATCTTGAACTCCAGGTGGGTGACGGTGGTGCCCGTCTCCATCTTGGTCATGGTGCCGCCGGCGTTGCCGAAGATCTCGATGACCTTGCCCGCGTACTCGTCGGGGCACTCCACCACGGCCTGCTCCACCGGCTCCATGCGGTGACCGGACTCGTCGGTCTTGAACAGCACGCGCGGGCGGCCGACCTGGAACTCGAAGCCCTCGCGGCGCATGGTCTCCATGAGCACGGAGAGGTGCAGGATGCCGCGGCCGGAGACCTCCATGCCGCTCTTGTCCTCGAGCTCCTCGATCTTCATGGTGACGTTGTTCTCCTGCTCGGCGAACAGGCGCTCCTTGAGCTGGCGCGCACCCACGATGTCGCCGTCGCGGCCAACGAGCGGGGAGGTCGAGGCCTCGAACACGACGGAGAGCGTGGGCGGGTCGATCTCGATGGGATCGAGCGCCACGGGGTTCTCGGGGTCGGTATAGACGTCGCCGATGTCGGTGGAGTCGACGCCCACCACGGCGGCGATGTCGCCGGCGCCCACCTCGGTGCACTCGGTGCGGCCCAGGTAGTCGAAGGTGAACAGCTGCTTGACGGTCACGGTGGACTCGGAACCGTCGTTCTTCACCACCAAGATCTTGTCGCCCTGGTGGATGGTGCCGGAGAACACGCGGCCGATGCCGATGCGGCCCACGAAGTTGGAGTGGTCGATGGTCACGCACTGCATGGCGAGCGGGCCCTCGACGTCGACCTCGGGGGCGGGCAGGTCGGCGAGGATCATGTCGAGCAGCGGGTACATGTCCATGTTGCCGTCCTCGGGGTCGAGGCGGGCGAACCCGTTGACGGCGCTGGCGTACACCACGTGCTCCATGGCGAACTCGAGCTGCTCGTCGGTGGCGCCCAGGTCGGCCATGAGGTCCAGGCAGTCGTTGTAGGCCTTCTCGGGGTCGGCGCCCGGGCGGTCGATCTTGTTGATGACGATCATGATCTTGAGGCCCGTGTCGATGGCGTGGCGCAGCACGAAGCGGGTCTGCGGCATGGGGCCCTCGAAGGCGTCGACCAGCAGCAGGGCGCCGTCGGCCATGCGGAGCACGCGCTCCACCTCGCCGCCGAAGTCGGCGTGGCCCGGGGTGTCGATGACGTTGATCTTGACGCCCTTGTACTCGATGGAGATGTTCTTGGCCAGGATGGTGATGCCGCGCTCGCGCTCCTGGTCGTTGGAGTCGAGCACGCGGTCCTCGACCTGCTGGTTGGCGCGGAACGCGTCGGTGGCGCGCAGCAGCTTGTCGACGAGGGTGGTCTTGCCGTGGTCGACGTGGGCGATGATCGCGATATCGCGAAGGTTCTCTACACGCATGGGTCTCCCTGATTTCGCTTTGCAGACAAGGTGATTCAAACGTGCATATGATAGCGATTTTTCGGTGAACGGGCACGTGGGGCCGGATGAACGGCATGTGAGCACACAGCACCGACATGGTGGTGGCGCCGTGTGGGCCGGGGCTATGGTGCGGCGGACGGGGCCTTACGCGATGAGCGCGGGTTCCTCGCCGGCCGGCTCGGGGTCGCACCACTCCAGGTCGTCGCCCTCGCCGATGCCGCGCACAAGGACGTAGGCGGAGTACGCGGTATCCATGCCGTTCTCATGGAAGGTTACGAGGATGGCGTCCTCGTAGGCGCCCTCGATCTCGACGCAGCCCACGTAGGCGATGGCGGCGCGCTCGAGCGGGCCGATGCCGTCGGCCGGAATGCCCTTGAGGTGGCTCGTCACATAGGCGCGGGCGGCCTCCAGGCATGCCTCCTCGCCGTCGTCGGTGAACACGGCCTCATAGCGAGCGGAGGCGGCGTCCTCAACGCACGCGACCACACCGGGGTCCTCACCCTCGGCCAGGCAATCGAGAAAGGCGCCCAGCAGGCCGCCCACCATGGCATCGAGCTCGACGGAAACCGTTTCCTGGTTGTTATCGGCCATTGAGGTGCCTCCTTGCGCGCGCGCTTTCCCGCCCTCTATCATACGGGACCGAGCCGGCAGGGTGGGCCGGCTTGCCCGAAATCCCCGCGATGGAGCCCGGAGCGGGGCGGTCTCGTGAAACTAGAAATCGTCTGGGGAGAGGGTCTTCACGAACTCGTCGAACTGCTCGATCTCCTCGGCGGGGTCGGCCTCGACGGGGGTGACGGCGTCGCCGGCGCGGTTCATCACGTCGTCCTCCACGTAGACCGGCGCGTTGGCGCGCACCGCGAGGGCCAGGGCATCGCTGGGGCGCGCGTCGACGCGAACCTCATCGGCGCCCTCGCCGGCGGGCAGCAGCACCACGCTCGCGAAGAACACGGGCGCGTCGACGCGGTCGATCTCCACACGCTCGACCTTGGCGCCCAGGCCCTCCACCAGGGAGAGCATGAGGTCGTGCGCTACGGGGCGTTTGACCTGGGTACGGTCGATGCCGTAGCTGATGCCGGCCGCCTCGAAGGAGCCGATTTGGATGGAGAGCGCACGGCGGGGCGCGTCCGCCATGGCCTCGCGGGCCCTCTCGCGCAACACGACCACCGACGGCACCGGGATGGGGCCACCCGTCATGATGATGCCCTCGATATCGACCCTGACCATACGCACCTCCCAGCTCACGAAGCGTTCTCATTCGTTCGCCTAGCTATACTACCCGGTTTCGACAGCACGGGAAAAATTTTCCAAAAAAGTCGTTGACGAGAGGGGTAGGCTGGCCTAATATTCTTTCTCGCGGATGGACCTGTAGCTCAGTTGGTTAGAGCGTCCGGCTGATAACCGGGAGGTCACAAGTTCGAATCTTGTCAGGTCCACCATTTCTTTCGCAATAAACACCCCAGCGAGAGCCGAGTCGCCGCTGGGGTGTTTATTACATTAACTGGGGGTTTAGCTCAGCTGGGAGAGCGCGGGCTTTGCAAGCCTGAGGTCAGGGGTTCGATCCCCCTAACCTCCACCATTCGAATCGGAAGTCCGGGCGCGGCGCCCGGACTTTTTCATTACCTGCCCCGAGGCCACTTCCGCCGGGCCCTGCTGCATACCGAGCACCAGTCGTTTTACAACGCGAAAGCAAACCTCCCGAGATATGTACCAAATTCTACGAACTTGCCAAGTAGCTAGCGAGATGGCACAACGTCTACCTGCGGAAACGTTACGCAAAAGCATGGTCCTACTTTGACCATCCCTGTTATTTGGTACATATCTCGGGAGGTTTGCGTACCGACCCCCTGTTTCCATTGCTCGGAAGCGAAAACAAGCATGAAACCGCCCGTCGAGCGCCGCGGAAAGGGGCTGCGGACGAGTTCGATCCCGTCCGCAGCCCCGCATTCGACCTTATGCGATTGGCGCTACTCGTCCATCAGGTCCTCGAGGACCTCGTCCCCGCTACCGATGTCAACGCGCTCCTCCTCGGGCGTGCCGTCGCCGCCCGCCGCGGAGAAGTCAAGCCCGATCTGCCCCTCGGCCACGGCCGGGGCCTTGCTCTTCTTCTTGGCGCTGGTCATGCGCGCCACAGCGCACACGCGGTCGCCGTCGGCCACGGACATCATCTTGACGCCCTGCGTGGAGCGGCCCGTCTGGGAGATCTCATCGGTCTTCACGCGGATGACCGTGGCGCCCTCGGTGATGATGAACAGCTCGTGCTGCGGGCCCACCACCTTCATGGCCGCCAGGTTGCCCTTGCGCTCCGTCATCTGGATGGTGTACACGCCCTGGCCGCCACGGCCCTGGGTCGGGTAGTCCTCGATGGGCGTGCGCTTGCCGTAGCCGCGCTCGGTGACCACGAACAGGTCGCCGCGGCCGTTGGTGATCTCCATGCCAAGCACGGAGGCGTCGCCCTTGAGCGTGATACCGCGCACGCCGGTGGTGTCGCGGCCCGTGGCGCGCACGTCGCCCTCGCCGAACATGATGGCCTTGCCGGCCGTGGTGGCGAGAATCACCTTGTCCTCGGGCTTCACGCGGCGCACGTTGAGCAGGCGGTCGCCGGCCTGGAGCTTGATGGCGATCAGGCCGCCGCGCAGCACGCGGGCGTACGCGCTCATCACGGTCTTCTTCACCATGCCGCCGGCGGTGGCGAACATCAGGTACTCGTCCTCGGGAAACTCGCGGCAGCTGATGACGCTCGCGATCTTCTCGCCTTCCTCGAAGGGCAGCAGGTTCACGATCGCCGTGCCGCGCGCCTGACGGCTGCCGATCGGCAGCTCGTGCACCTTCAGGCGGTACACCTTGCCGCGGTTGGAGAAGAACAGCACGTACTCATGGGTGCTGGCGATGAACATCTCGTCGATGACGTCGTCTTCCTTGAGGTTGGCGCCCGACACGCCTTTGCCGCCGCGCTTCTGGCTGCGGTAGCTCGCCACCGGGATGCGCTTGACGTAGCCGGTGTGCGTGATGGTGACGACCATGTCCTCGTCGGCGATGAGGTCCTCGACGTCCAGGTCCTTCTCCATGCGCGTGATCTCGGTGCGACGCTTGTCGCCGAACTTCTTGGCGATCTCGCGCATCTCGTCCTTGATGACACCCAGGATCTTGTCCTCGTGCGCCAGCAGGTCCTCGTAGTAGGCGATGGCGCGGCGCAAGCCGGCGAGCTCGTCCTCGATCTTGTCGCGCTCCAGGCCGGTCAGGCGGCGGAGCTTCATCTCGAGGATGGCCGTGGTCTGCTCGGGCGTGAAGCCGAAGCGCTCGATCAGACGGGCGGACGCCTCGGCGTCGGTCTGCGAAGAACGGATGATGGAGATGACCTCGTCGATATGGTCGAGGGCCATGAGGTAGCCCTCGAGGATGTGCGCGCGGGCCTGGGCCTTCTTGAGGTCGAAGCGCGTGCGGCGGGTCACCACGTCGACCTGGTGGTCAACGTAGTGCGAGAGCACCTCGCGCAGGGAGAGGCACTTGGGCACGCCGCCCACGAGGGCGAGCGTATTCACGCCGAAGGTGGTCTGCAGCGAGGTGAACTTGTACAGGTTGTTGAGCACGACCTGCGGGATGACGCCCTTCTTGAGCTCGATGACCAGGCGGATACCCTTCTGGTTGGACTCGTCGCGCATGTCGGAGATGCCCTCGACGCGCTTCTCGTTCACGAGCGCGGCGATCTTCTCCTGCAGGGTGCCTTTGTTGACCTGATAGGGGATCTCGGTGAAGACCAGGCGGTTGCGGCCGGTGCGGGTGGACTCCACGTGCGCTTTGGCGCGCACGGTGATGGAGCCGCGGCCGGTCTCGTAGGCTTGGCGGATGCCGTCGGTACCCATGATGAGGGCGCCGGTGGGGAAGTCGGGGCCCGGCAGGAACTGCATGAGCTCGTCGACCGTGGCGTCGGGGTTGTCGATGAAGTGGCAGGTGGCCTCGACCGTCTCGACCAGGTTGTGCGGCGGGATGTTGGTGGCCATGCCCACGGCGATGCCGTTGCAGCCGTTCACGAGCAGGTTGGGGAAGCGCGCGGGCAGCACCTGCGGCTCGGCCAGGGACTCGTCGTAGTTAGGCTGCCAGTCGACGGTGTCCTTCTGCAGGTCGCGCAGGAGCTCCATGGCGGGCTTGGCCAAGCGGCTCTCGGTGTAGCGCATGGCCGCGGCGGAGTCGCCGTCGATGTTGCCGAAGTTGCCATGGCCGTCGATGAGCGGGGTGCGCATGGAGAACCACTGGGCCAGGCGGACCATGGTCTCGTACACCGCGGAGTCGCCGTGGGGATGGTACTTGCCGATGACCTCGCCGACCGTCCAGGCGCTCTTCTTGTGCGGGCGGTTGGGGAAGATGCCGCTCTCGTTCATGGCGTACAGGATGCGGCGGTGCACCGGCTTCAAGCCGTCGCGCACGTCGGGCAGGGCGCGCGCGGTGATGACCGACATAGAGTACTCGATGAAGGACTGCTTCATCTCCTGGCCGAACTCGGAGACCTGCAGCTTGCCGCCGTGCTCATCCTCGCCGGCGGAGTCGCCGCGGTCCACGTCGCCGAAGCTCTCCTCGAGCTCCTCGTCGTCGACCTCGTCCTCCTCGTCCCCGGAATCGGACTCGACGTAGACGTCGGCGCCCTCCTCCTCGTTGGCGCGCTCCATCAGGCGGCGCAGGTCCTCGGGCAGGCCGGCGCCCTCGTCGGCGCGGTCGTCGTTGTTCATATCGTCAGCCACGTCTCTCCTTTCGTGGTCGTGCGTTCGGGCACACGTGACAACCTCCCGGGGAGAATGTCACCTCGGTCATGCCCCGGTTTCCCAGGTGCGGCAGGTCGGCCTGAAGGTGAGGGGCGCGCGCCTAGCGTGCGGCGCCCCGAAACCTGAAGGCCGAGATGCCGTGCCTGGGGAACCGGGGGGTTAGGCGTCCAGGAAGCGCGCGTCGTGCGCGTGCTTCTCGATGTACTCGCGGCGGTAGCCCACCTCGTTGCCCATGAGCTCGCGCACGGCGCGCTCGGCCACCACGGCGTCCTCGATGGTCACGCGCTGCAGGATGCGCGTCTTGGGGTCCATGGTGGTGCTGGCAAGCTGCTTGGGGTCCATCTCTCCCAGGCCCTTGTAGCGCTGGACGGTGTAGCCCTTCCGCTTCTTGGTGACCTTGCCGGCGGAGGCCTCGTCCGCGTCGTCATCGGGGTTCAGGCCCAGACCGCGGATGGCGTCGCGCAAGATCTCATCCTCGGCCTGGCGGCCGTTGGGGTACACGTAGTGGATCTTGTTGCGCACCTTGATGCCGAAGATCGGCGGGCACGCCACGTACACGTAGCCGGCGTCGATCAGCGGGCGCATGTACTTGTAGAAGAACGTCAGCAGCAGGATGCGGATATGCGCGCCGTCCACGTCGGCGTCGGTCATGATGATGATCTTGTGGTAGCGCGCCTTGGTGATGTCGAAGTCGCCGCCGTCGCCCATGCCGGTGGTGACGCCGGTGCCGATGGCCGTGATCAGCGACTGGATGGTGTCGCTGGAGAAGGCGCGATGGTCGCCCACGCGCTCCACGTTCAAGATCTTGCCGCGCAGGGGCAGGATGGCCTGGATGTCGCGACGGCGACCGTCCTTGGCCGAGCCGCCTGCGGAGTCGCCCTCCACGATGAACAGCTCGGTCATCTCGGCGTCGCGCACGGAGCAGTCCGCGAGCTTGCCGGGAAGCGAGGCCGTCTCGAGCAGGCTCTTGCGGCGCGTGGCCTCGCGGGCCTTGCGGGCGGCGTTGCGCGCCTTGCTGGCCTGCTGGGCCTTCTTGACGATCTCGCGCGCCTGCTTGGGGTGCTCCTCGAGGTACTCGGTCAGGCCCTCGGTCACGACCTTGAGCACCAGGCCGCGCATGAAGGAGCTGCCGAGCTTGGCCTTGGTCTGGCCCTCGAACTGCGGGTCGGCGAGCTTGACGGAGATGACGGCGGCCAGCCCCTCGCGCACGTCGTTACCCTCGAGCTTGGAGTCCTTCTCCTTCAGGATGTTATGGCCGCGCGCGTACTCGTTGATGACCTTGGTGAGCGCTGTGCGGAAGCCCTCGAGGTGCATGCCGCCCTCGGGGGTGTAGATGTCGTTGGCGAAGCTCATGACGGTCTCGGAGTAGGAGGTGTTCCACTGCATGGCCACCTCGACCTCGCCCATGCGGTCGGTCGGCGTGCCCTCGGGGGTGGCGCCGGTGAGGTAGATGGGCCGCTTGAGGCCGTCGGGCACGGTCTTGCCCTCGTTCAGGAACTTGACGAAGTCGACGATACCGCCGGCGTAGCAGAACTCCTCGATGCGCGGGGCGAGCTCGCGCTCGTCGGTCAGCACGATCTTGAGGTTCTTGTTGAGGAACGCCGTCTCCTGCAGGCGGTCGCGCAGGGTGTCGAAGTTGTAGACGGTGGTCTCGAAGATCTCCTCGTCGGGCCAGAAGGTCACCGTGGTGCCGGTGGTCTTGGCCTCGCCCACGACCTTGATCTTCTGGGTGGTGCGGCCGCGGCTGAACTGCATCTCATGGATCTTGCCGTCGCGCTTGACCTGCACCACGACCCTCTTGGACAGGGCGTTCACCACGGAGACGCCCACGCCGTGCAGGCCGCCGGAGACCTTGTAGGCGGAGTTGTCGAACTTGCCGCCCGCGTGCAGGATCGTCATGACCACCTCGAGGGTGGGGATCTTCTTGACGGGGTGCTTGTCGACGGGGATGCCGCGGCCGTTGTCCTCGACGCTGATCGAGTTGTCGGGGTGGACGGTGACGCGGATCTTGGTGCAGAACCCGGCCATGGCCTCGTCCACGGAGTTGTCGACGATCTCCCACACGAGGTGGTGCAGGCCGCTCGCGCTCGTGGAGCCGATGTACATGCCGGGGCGCTTGCGCACGGCGTCGAGACCCTCGAGGATCTTGATTTCGTTACCGTCGTACTCGTTCTTCTTCGCCACGCGATCATCCTCTCTGAGCAATCGGAAGTGAAAAGACGTAACTTTTCGATTGTACTCTATGGGATTTTCGCTTACTCCGCGGACTCTCAAATAGCGCTACAAGCCCACGAAGCGGCGTTTAACGGGCCTCCGAGTCGTCTTGGCCCATTTTCCACTCAAGGCTCGCGCGCATGGCCCCCATGAGCGCCTGGCGCAGCGCCGCGTCCTCGATGGGCGCCACCTCGCGGGCCAGCTCGGCCTCCTGCTCGGGTGCGAGCGGCGCACGGGGCGGGACGGACTTGGGCTCGCGGCGGGCTGGGCGGGCGCCCGTGCCGCCCGCGGCAGCGGCGGCGCGCTGCAGGTTGCTTCGGTAGCCCTCGCGCGAGGTGCGGAAGGTCACGGCAGACACGTCGGCCCCGGCGGCGGCCATGCGGGCGCGCACGATCTCGCGCAGCATGGTGAGCTCCTGGGTCCAGGCCGGCGCGTCCACGTAGGCCACGAGCTCGTTTTGCTCGGGCACGTAGTGCAGGCCGGTCACGTGCCCACCCTCGCGGGTGTTGCGGACCACGGCGTTGAAGGCGGAGAAGACCGCGCCCCGCCGCTCGGCCGCGCGCAGCTGCTCGCGGCGCTCCGGGGAGGCGTCGTCGAACAGCCGGGCGCGCTCGCCCGATATGAAGCCGGAGATGCCCTGCGTGCCCATCACGCGGCCCTCGTCGCGCCTACGCCTCGCCACCGACCCTCACCACCTTCGCGCGGTCGAGCGCCGCGGCGTCGAAATACCCCAGGTTGGTGGTGGTCACCACCGTCTGGATGCCGCCCTCCACGAAGCCCATCATGGCCGCGCGGCGACCCTCGTCCAGCTCGCTCATCACGTCGTCGAGCAAAAGGATCGGCGGGCGGCCCAGTATGTCGCGGGTGACCTCGACCTCGGCGATTTTCCACGCCAGCACGAGCGTGCGCTGCTGACCCTGGCTACCGAAGGCACGGGCGGGGCGGCCGTCGATGTTGAAGAGCACCTCGTCGCGGTGCGGGCCCACGAGCGTCATGCGGCGGCGGGCCTCCTCGGAGCGGCGGGCGTCGAGGGCATCGCGGAAGCGCCCCTCGAGCACGGCTACGGAAGGCACCTCGCGCGCCGCGGCGGACGCGGAGACGCGAGGGTCCGCGGCGTCGCCCTCACCGGGCCCGTCCCAGCTGCAGACGTATGCCACGTCGGCCTGCTCGGCCGGGGCGATGGCGGCGTGCACGCGGCGGAAATGAGCCCGCACGCGCTCCAGCAGCGCCATACGGTGGCGGGCGAGCGCCGCGCCCGCGCCCACCAGCGACTCGTCCCAGGCCTCCATGAGGCCCGGGTCGCACGGCCCCTCGCGCAGCAGGTTGTTGCGCTGCTCCACCACGCGCGCGTAGGTGGCGGCCAGGTGCGCGTAGCGCTCGTTCAGCTGGCAGCCGAAGTCGTCCAGCGCCGCGCGGCGCACGGCGGCCGAGCGCTTGACCATGTCGAGGTCGTCGGGGCAGAACAGCACGCTCGGCAGCGCACCGCGCACGCCGGCGGCCGTCACGCGCTTACCGTTTCGCGTGAAACATCGCTTGGACTCGGTGAGCTCGCAGGCGTGGTCCAGCCGGCGGCCGTCGCCCTCCAAGGTGAGCGCGATCCGCCCCGCGGAGGCGTCGGCGGCCAGGAGCTCGCGCGGGCAGGGCCGCCGAAAGCTCGCGCCCGCGGTGAGCAGCTGCACGGCCTCTATGAGGTTGGTCTTGCCCTGCGCGTTGCGGCCCACCAGCACGCTCACCCCCGGGTCGAGGGCGAGCTCGAACTCGTCGAAGTTGCGGTAGCCGCGCACGGAGAGCTCGCGCGCGATGATCGCCACGTGGCCTCGACCTCCCGCCCGCTAGATGCGCACCGGCATCACAAGGTACAGGTAGTTGATCTTGTCGTAGCTCTTGAACACGCCCGCTTGTTGGTAGCTCTGGAGCTCCAGGGTGATCTCCTTCTCGCGGCCGAGCACGTTCAAGCAGCCGAAGATGTAGTGGTAGTTGAAGGCGATGACGCCGGACGGTCCCTCCACCTCCACGTCGATGGACTCGTTGGCCGCGTCCTGGTCGCTCGAGACGGCGGACAGGCGCAGCTGGCCCAGGTCGGCGTCGATCTCGAACTTCACGGCGGAGTTGTTCTGCGCCACCACGGCCACGCGCTTGAGCGCCGCGTTGAAGGCCGCCACGTCGATCTTGACGGTGGTGGTGCAGCTCTGCGGCAGCAGCGCCTTGTAGTTGGGGTACATACCCTCGATGCGGCGAGCGACGTAGGTGGTGTTGCCCGCCACGAAGACCACCTGGGTATCGGTGGAGCCGATCATGATGGTGCCCTGGCCGCCCGTGATGCTGATGGCATCGTTGAAGGCGTCGGCCGGCACGTTCAGCTCGAACTGCCCCTCGAGCGTGGAGGTCTCCACCTGGGTGTCGCACACGGCCAGGCGGTAGGAGTCGGTGGCCACCAGGCGCACCGTGTTGTTCTCGACCCTCATGTACACGCCGTTCAGCACGGGGCGGTTCTTGTCGGTGGAGGTCACGCGCCACACGCGCGCCACCATCTCGCCCAGCACGTCGGCCGGCAGCTCAACGGAGCTCTCCAGCGCGAAGGTGGGGAACTCGGGGAAGTCGCCCACGTCCATGGTGTTCAGGCGGAAGGAGCTCTTCTCGCAGGCGATCTTGACCTGGCGCTCCTCGGTCTCGAAGTCCACGGGCGCGTCGGGCAGGGTCTTGCAGATGTTGGAGAGCATCTTGCAGGGGACCACCATCGCGCCCTCCTCGTCCACGCGCGCGGCGATGCGGTGGCGGATGGAGATGGTGTAGTTGGACGTCTGGAACTCGATCACGCCGTCGGCCGCGCGCACGAGCACGCCCGAGAGGATCGGGAGCGTCGAGGTGCCGGCGACGCCCTTCATGACGGTAGCGAGCGCCTCCGAGAGGGAGGCCTGGCTGACGGTGAACTTCATCTCTTATTCCTCTCTATATAGATATAAATATCTAATAACAATAATAAGGCCGTGGACGGTGTGGACAGACCGCGTAGCCGCTGCTCATGTGGTTCGTTTTTATCCCGCGCGGCCTGTGGGCAACGGGGCCCGTTGTCAACAGGGGCACCCCGCGGCGCCGACTGTCCACGGGATGGGCCCGCCTGCCCACGCCTTCTGCCGGGGTTTTCCACACCTTTTCCCTCATGAGCGCAAGGTGATCCTATTCTTGAGCTGCTGCAGGTCCTCCGCGATGCGGCGGTCCTCCTTGATCTTCTTCTCGACCACCTTGAGGCTGTTGATGACCGTGGAGTGGTCGCGCCCGCCGAACTGGTCGCCGATGGCCTTGGAGGACAGGTCGCACAGGGTGTTGGAGAGGTAGACGGCCACGTGCCGGGCGAACGCGATGTCGCGCGAGCGCTTGGGTCCTATGAGGTCCTCGTGGCTCACGTGGTAGAACTCCTCCACCGCGCCCTGCACCGCGGCGATGTGGATGACCTTGTGGGCGGTGTCGAAGTACTCGTCGGCCACGCCCTCGATGTCCTCGGCGGTGAGCTCGCCGCCCGCGGCCTCGCGCTCGGCCGAGACGCTCGCGCAGCGCTCGCAGAAGCTCTCCAGCTCGCGGATGTTGTTGCCCGAGATCTCGGCCATGTGGCGCAGCTGCTCGTCGGTGAGCTTGCCGGCGTGCTCGGCGAAGGCCCCCAGTAGCGTGGCGTCCACGGTGGCGGGGCTCGCGTCCTCGCGGCTCTGCACGATTGCCT
>Cebus_capucinus_imitator_PRJNA485217_SSR024__coassemble_877_pt1 | contig 41494 bp, 30 predicted proteins | sample Cebus_capucinus_imitator_PRJNA485217_SSR024__metabat2_low_PE_009 | metagenome-assembled genome bin Cebus_capucinus_imitator_PRJNA485217_SSR024
CTCGGGCTCGGGCTCGGGCGTCACCTCGACCAGCGCATCATGGGCGGCCACGAGGGCCTGCATGAGCTCGTCAAGCTGGGCCTCAGTGGTGTCGGAGGGGTCCTCGAGAACCGCCTTGGCAGCGTCGAGGGCCTCGGAATAGGACTTCCAGGTCGTCTCGGTGTAGGCCTTCCCGTCAAGGTCAGCCCAGGCGTCCAGGACCTTTCGCGCCTCGGCCAGGTCCTCATCGGACACGCGGGCCTGGAGCAAGCCCTTGGCCGCGGTCATGGCCTCGGTGAGCGCGTCCACGGCGGCGTTGACATCCACCTGGGTGGCGTCGGCGTTATCCAGCACGGAGCGGGCTGCCTCGACGGCCTTGTCGCGCGCCGCCTCGAACGCGGCGATGGAGCTCGCGGTGTTGCCGGTGACGTCGTGGTTCACGGCGGCCGTGATGGCCTCCTGCAGCTCGGTCTTGTCGACAGTGGGTTTGACCGGGGCGTCCTCGCCGATCAGCTTGGCATCAGCCCAGTCCGCATGGTCGGACCACGTGTTGACGTTTTTCTCCACGACGAGCTCGAGCTGCTTGGCGTCTTCCGGGATATCGATGTCGAAAGTGTGGTAGGCGCTGTTGAACTTCATGAGCTCGCTCTCACCAAGCAACTTGCCGTCCACGTACACCTTGAAGTACGCATCCGGCTCCTGGGGTTTATCGCGCGTCTCACGGTCGATGCCCACCTTTGCCGTGAACTTCTTCACGGCCATACCGGAGATGTCGTAGACGATTCTTGAGTCTGCATGCGTGCCGATACCCTTGGCGAACGTCACTTCCTGCGCGCCGTCATGGAGCGTCAGCGCGTTTTGCCCACAGCTCTTATCCTTGGTGACCGGGTTGCCGGAGTCCCCGCTCGTGGCGCTCACCCAGTCCATGTCGGAGAGGTACACGGAGCTGTCGACCGTTACCGAGAGCGTGTAGCTGTTGGTGGTGTCCCCGTCGCTCACCGTGATGGCGAACACGTTCACGCCTTGGTAGAGCTGCACCTCTTGGGAAAGCATGCCTTCCTGGGCTTCACCCATGGCCTTGCCGTCGCGGAATAGCTGGAGCTTCGATACGCCGTCGGATGCCTTGGCGGAAATGACCTGCTTGGAACCCATGGTCGAGGTTTCGTAGGAGAACTTGTTCTTCTCGATGCCGATTTTGCTCGTACCGAGGGCCAGCTCGGAGAGCACGGCCGGCGTGCCGACAACGCGATCGACCACGAAGCGATACGCCTTGGTGGTGATGCCGTCAGCGGCGACCACGTCGATCTCGACCACGCTGCGGCCATTCGTGAAGGTCAGGACGTCACCACTCTTCACAGCGACGCCGTTGAAGGTCGCGCTCGCCGTGGCGCCTTCCGCGGCTTCGAATCCCAAGACGGCCTGCTTGGCCGTGGTCGTGGCGAAGTAGAACTGCTCGTTCCCAGCGAGGGCGATCAGATCTCCAAGGGAACCGGAGACCAAGCTCGCGTCCGAAGACCCGTATTGCCCCGGATCGACGACCTCGCCGCCCGGGACCTCGGCGGTGCCCTCGCCCGTCACGGTCACCTTCGCGGTCGCGCCGTCGAAGCGGCGACCGTTCGAGAGCACGTACGTCGAGATGACGGCCTCGCCTGCGGAGATACCGGTAACCTTTCCATCCTTATCCACGAACGCCACGCTCGGGTCGCTGGACTCGTAGAGCACCGTGCCCGTCTGTGCGGTGTAGGCGTTCTTGCTTGCGAGGTCACCCTCGTCGACGGTGGTCGTCGAGCCGTTCGCGTTGGTCACCGCGGCCCTTACACCGGGGTCGTACACGTTGCCCGCGATGGACGTACCCTCGCAATAGTTGAACCAAAAGAGCACGTTGGCGTCGCTACCGTTGTTCTTCGTACCCTTGGACACGGACGCCGCGGCATCGAGGCCCTTCGCTTCGCCCACCATCAGGTCGATGGACTCGTTCGCGAGCGTAACCGAGTCGTTCGGGTGCTGGCGATAAACCGTGTTGCCCTTGATGGTCATGTTCTCGACGCTCGTGGCGCTGACCATGCAGCCGCCCTCGGTGAACACGGTGTTGCCCTCGATGAGCACCTTCTTGTGCACACGGTTGCCCGCGATACCGTTCGAGGTCGGGTTGAAGTGGATGGTGTCCTGCTCGCCGTTGCGCATGAACGTGTTGCCGCTTATGGTCACGTCCTCCGTGTGCCCAGACTCGTACCAGTTGTTCGCGTCGCAGGAGATCTCGATGCTCGACATCGCGAGGCCATCGAACAGGTTGTCCTCGATGACGACCTTGCCGCGCGTGGTGCACAGGATCCCGCGCGTGGGCGTTTCCTGGAACGTGCAATCATGGATATGCACGTCGGGCGTATAGGTGATGTCCTCCACCGCGTAGTTCGTCTGGATGTCGCCATGCAGGGGCTTGTCCAGCGTGAGGATGGCTTCGGTGAGGCTGTTGAGGCTGCCCTTGCCGCCCTTTCCGTCGGGCCCGTCGTAGCCGGTGACGGTGTAGGTTTCGCCATGCTTGACGAGCGACGAGTCGTAGAACTCGACCTCGTCGCCCACGAAGTAGTTCTGGAAGCCCGCGGTCTCACCATGCTTGAACTGAACCTTGACCTGCGTATCGGAGATCCGCTGAACCACCTTCATGAACGTGCCGTGCACGTTGATGGAATCGTCATGCGGGTTGTGGAAGTCGCAGTTCACCATCTCGATTTGGCCCTTGCATCCGCTCATCTGCATGAAGTCGGCGAAGCCGGCCGTGGTGCGCCCGCTCTCCGCGGGGGCCTCGAAGTCCACGTTGTCGAAGGTCAGGGTATCCGAGCTCTGCCCCACGATGCCGAATCCATGCAGGTAGTTGAAATGCACGTTGCGCAGCGTGGAGTTGACGCTCTTCCACAGGAACACCCCCGGATGATCGCGAGTGGTGTCGCGCATCTGGAAGCTCACGCCCTCGGAACCCTTGAGTTCATCGGCCATGTTGGAGTACGTGAACTTAAGCCGGTTATTGCCTACGTCCTCGATGCCCTTGACGCCGGAGAAGATGGGGTTCGTCGTGGTATTGCCGCGCCAAGTCAGTCCCGTCTTGGTGTTGTTGCGCTGCGTATAGGTGAGCTTGTTGCTAGCCGTCCAGTACGTCTCGCCGGTATACGGACTCGTATCCGAGGACCACTGGACGCTGCTGCCGTTCACCTTGTAGTTGTAGCACTCGGGAACGTAGATGGTGGCCGTGTTGCCTTCGACCTTCTCGACCGTGAGGTCGATCGCAGTCGGGACCTGGAAGTCCACGGTGAAGTTGGTGAACGTGATGTTCTCGCAGTCGATCGCGGCGAACGTCGTCATCTTGCCGTGGAACATGAATGTCGAGCCTTGCCCATCCACGGTCACGTTCTTGGCATTCTCCAGAAGTATGCCGATCTTCTTCATCTTGTACTTCTGGTCCTGGCCCACCGTGTTGGACACGTAGAGCTCGCGCTCCTCGGCCATATCGGGATATATGTCGTATCGCCCTACGGGGAACACGATAGTGGAGCTTATGCCCTGCTGGGAGAGCTCCTCGGCCTTATCGATCGCCTTGATGATCGCCTGGGCGCTGTCCTCGCCGCTATCGGGCTTAGCGCCGTAGTCCGCAACCGAGATCACGGCGCCCCCTCCCTCGTCGGCAAGCGCGGCCGCGGGGGAGGCAAGCGGCGCTGCCAGCGCCGTCAGCAATCCTAGGGCCACGAGCAGCCTGTTAGACTTCCTCATGATCTCTCCTTCGTACGATGGGGCTTCAACATGGATATAGCCTTTTCATCTGAGCACATTTATCGAATAGACGCCCCATCACGGCCCCGATACTCGGCAGACGGTCGGCAAATAATCGCGAATGGTAACGTACTCATAATCTAGTAGCAGGTCTTCTCGACCTTTGCATATCGTTTTCCAGATAGCGTATGCTTGGCCCATTGCCTCAAGGTCGCCATGTCCCGACCCGCCCGAGCGTTCGGGTCGCGGCGTTCACCCGGGATGAGATAAAGCCGGCATTCCTTTTCGGAATGTCCCATTCTCAGCCTTTCTTTCGCTCTTTAGAAAAGAAAGGTTATAAGGCGAGCGTTCGCCTTTCGGCGCCCATCCACCTTTAGGCGGCGTGACGCCCACCCTGATGAGGCCACATCTCGGAACAGACTCGGAATATCTCGGAATTCCGAGTCGTATATCGGAATTCCGAGATATTCCGATATACGGAGCGCGCCCTATCCTTTCGCGATGGGAACGTAATAGGCGTCGGGCCCGTTCTTCGCCTTCTTGAGCCTGCCCTCTTTCACCAGCTTCTTTATCTCGTAGTACGCCTTATCGGATTCGATATGCAGCAGCTCGCTCACATCGGAGGTCGTGACGCGGCCCTGCTCCATGGCGAGCTTATGGATCAGCTCGGGGAACCGAATCCTATCGATATCTGCCTGGCGCACGTACTCCTTCTCGTGCCCAGCACTCCTATACACCTTTGAGCTAAGCAGGTACGAGCGTTTCGCGCTGCCCACCGCCTCGACGAGCCCCGCCTCGCACAGATCCTCGACAGTCTGCCTCAGCAAAGCGCGCTGCACGTCGACCTGCTCGGCCATCTCATCCAGCGTAAGGCGCTTGTACCGTTTGAGCACATCGAGCACAAGCAGCGATTGGATGGATAGCGGGCTACTGCGACGCTGGCTTTCCTCGGCGAGCAGCCGCACGAACGACTCGTCGGGCTCGCTGCGCGTAAGAACAAGGCGGACCATCGTCGAGTTCGACTCGGAATAATCCGGCAACGGACGACCATACGCCAAGGACCCCTCGTAGATCCTGTCGATTCCGCGCCCCGTGCGCTCCGCGAGGCCGACGCGCTTGAGCGCATCCATAAGGCAGGGATTCCTGCCGTGTGGCTCCGCGGTCAGGAGATTATCGACCGAGATGCCCTCTACAAACCCACCGGGGTTTGAGATGGTCAGCCCCGCATCCTCGATAACCACGCGTACGCGGCCAAGCATCGAATAGTCCCGATGCCCAAAGGCATTCACCAACGCCTCGCGGATGGCGCGGCGGTCGAATGCCGGCACCGGATCGCTGAACAGCCCCATCGTGACCTCGGAAACCGGATTCCACGCCTCAATCGCGTTCGAGATTTGCTCGATGGTATAGAGCAGCGGCTCCTTGAAGCTCGTGTTCACCTTCACGTTCGTTCCGCTCAAGACCTGGAAAACCGCCTCGGCCGTTGGCACGCATCGGGAGAGCGCCTCCCGTTTTCCCAGAAGCAACATGCCTGTCAGCGTGGGGACATCCTCGCCGCCCTCGCGCACCGTAAGACGGAGCGCCTTCTCAAGCTCCCCGTCGGAAAGCTCGAGGAGGCTCTTATCACTCGAATTGTATGTTCGCACGATACCGCGCAGGCGCTCGCGCTCCAGCGGATCGAAATCCTCGCGTGTGGCGTCAAGCACCGGCTGGGCGGAATAGTCCAGCCGTGTCAGGTCGGAAAGGCGCGTGGCTATCTCGTACGGGAACATGGGCCTGCATTCGGGCGTGCCGTCCGCCTTGAGTACGCGCCGCAGTATGCGGCCCGCGGATGTCGCGACGATGCTGCGCGAGCGCGGGACCTCGATACGCATCACGGGCAGATCTCCGCCGATAAGCGCCGTTCGCACCGAAACCGGGGGAACCGTCCTGTTGGCGACATTGGCCATCATCTTCACGGCATCCCGGTGCTGGGGCTGGGCGCCCGTGACCCTGCCGTCATCCTCGACGCCGATATACAGCTCGCCGCCATCGGTATTCGCAAGCGCCACGACCTCGTCGATGATCACGCTATCGGATATGGTCTTTTGGTCACTCTTGAACTCAACGCTGAGCGTCTCGGCTACCGGCACGTCGCACATACGCCCGCCTCCTTTGCATCTTCTCGAACTATATCGGAATAGACTCGGAATATCTCGGAATTCCGAGTCTTATATCGGAATTCCGAGATATTCCGAGTCCCTTCCGATATACAGGTCCCATGCTCGGAGATCGCCCACAAAAAAAGCGACCCCGGAGTCACCTCCGGGGCCGCTTGGCATCGTGCTCGCTAGGCATCTTCCCGCGTCGTCGCGGCCTCCGCCTCTGCCGCCGCTTTCTTGGCGGCCTCCTTCTTGGCCTTCGCCGCGGCCACGCGCGCGAGCTGCTCGGGCGTGAGCTTGGGCTTGGGCTTGGCAGCGCCACCCGCGGCAGCGCCCTCGCCGGCGGGCTTCTTCTCCTCCACCGGCTTGCTCATGGTCACCACGGACTTCTGCGCCGCGGCGGCCGTGGGCGCGAGACCCATGGAGAGCGAGTCCTTGGGGCACTCGTGCACGCAGCACGCGCACTGGATGCACTCGTAGGGGTCCACCGTCCAGGTGCCACCCTTGCGGTCCACCGTGATGGCGCCCACCGGGCAGGCGCGGGCGCACAGACCGCACAGGATGCAGGCGTCGATGTCGTTCACCAAGTGGCCGCGCATGGCGGGGAACGGCTCGCGCTTCTCAAAGGGGTACTTGACCGTCGCCGGCTTGCCGAACAGCGAGCGAAGCGTCATCTTCCCCAGCTTGAATCCACCCATGTTCGCCTACCTCTCAGTGCAGCTGATGCACGGGTCGATGGTCAGGATGATCATGGGCACGTCCGCCACGTCCACGCCCTGCAGCGCGCGGACCATGCCCGCCAGGTTCTGCGAGGTGGGCGTGCGCAGGCGGAAGCGGTCCAGGAACTTGGTGCCGTTGCCGCGCACGTAGTAGAACGCCTCGCCGCGCGGCTGCTCGATCAGCACGTGCGCGCGGCTGTCCTCGGCCGGCTTGACCTTGGGACCGGGCTTGCCGCCGATTCCGTCGTGCGGGATCTTGGCCACGAGCTCCTTCACGATCTCGATTGACTGGTACACCTCCTGGCAGCGCACCTTGCAGCGGGCGTAGCAGTCGCCCTCGGTGGAGATGATCGGCTCGAAGTGTTCCAGGTCGCCATAGGCGCCGAAGCCCGTGGAGCGCATGTCGTGCTCCACGCCGGAACCCTTGGCGAAGGGCCCCACCATGGAGAGCTCGAGCGCGTCCTCGAAGCTGATGGTGCCCACGCCGCACAGGCGGCTGCGGACGGAGTCGTCGTGCAGCATGGTGTCCACGATCTCGCGGTACTCGCGCTTGAGGCCGTCGAGCTTCTCGCACACGCGCTTGAGCATGGCGTCGTCGATGTCGTGCGCCATGCCGCCCACGATGGTGATGGACAGGATGATGCGGCCGCCGCAGGTCTCCTGGAAGATGTCCAGGATGGTCTCGCGCAGGCGCCAGCAGTGGTTGAACAGGCTCTCGAAACCGAAGGCGTCGGCGAGCAGGCCCAGCCACAGCAGGTGGCTGTGGATGCGGGAGAGCTCCTCCAGGATGGCGCGCAGGTACTCGGCGCGGCGGGGAATCTCTATGCCCAGGAGCTTCTCGGTGGCGCTGGCGTAGCCGTAGCCGTGGCCGAAGCTGCAGATGCCGCACACGCGCTCGGCGATGTAGACGAACTGGTTGAAGTCGCGCTTCTCCACGAGCTTCTCCAGGCCGCGGTGCACGTAGCCGATCTGCGGGATGGCCTCGAGCACGTGCTCGTCCTCCACCACCAAGTCGAGATGGACCGGCTCCGGCAGCACCGGGTGCTGCGGGCCGAAGGGGATGACGGAACGGGTCGCCATGCTACTCAGCCTCCTTAGCGGGCGCGGGCGCCGGGAACTCGGGCACCACGATGCCCTTGGCGGCGAGGTTCTCGCGGAGCTTGGCCGCCTTCTCGGGGGGCATGGAGGCCATCTTGACCACCATCTTGGCCGTGCGCTCGTCCAGGCCCGCGAGGAACTCGGCGGGCAGGGCGGGAGCGGCCGGGGCCTCGGACGCCGGGGCGGCCTCGGCGGCGGCAGCGGGCGCGGCGGCCTGCGCGGCGCGCTCGGGATGCCCCGCGTGCTCGGCCACCTTTGCCACGGCCTCGGCGTCGGCCTGCTCGGCGCTCTGCGTGAGCGCGGCCTCGGCGGCCTTGGCCTCGGCGGCCTCGCGCTTGGCGGCAGCGGCCTTGGCAGCCTTGGCGGCAGCGGCGGCGCGCACCTTGGCGGCCTTCTCGCGCGCGGCCTTCTGCTCCGGCGAGATGATCGTCATCGGGGCCTCGTTCTCCACGTTGAAGAAGTGCCCGCCAAAGTCGAGCTTCATGTTCACGAACCGCACGCCGAACAGGTCGTGCGTCTCGTTCTCGTAGGAGAACGCGGCGAAGTACAGCTCCTGGATCGAGGGCACCTCGTCGCCTTGGCTAAGCGGCACCACCAGGTTCAGCGCGGCGTCGACCGTCTCGTCGTAGAACGTGTACAGAAGGCCGATGTTGTCCTCGGAATCCTTCTCGGCGCACATCTGCACGAAGCGCACGCCGTCGTGCTTCAAGGTCTGCACGCGCACGAGCAGGTCGGCCAGCGCCACCTCCTCATAGGATGTGGTGTACATCTACGCACCCACCTCCTTCTTCTCTGCCTCGCCGGAGGAGGCGGCCAGGCGCGCCGCGTAGTCCTCCGAGGTCACCGTCTCGAGCTTGCCGGCCCGCATGAGCTCGGCCTTCTTGTCGAGCACCTCCACGCCCTGCAGCACGGCGTCGATGATCGTCTCCGGTCGCACCGCGCACCCCGGCGCGTACACGTCGACCGGAATCACCTTGTCCACGCCGCCGAGCACGTTGTAGCAGTCGCGGAACACGCCGCCCGTGCAGGCGCACACGCCGCAGGCCACCACGACCTTGGGCTCGAGCATCTGGTCGTAGATGTGGCGCACCACGTTCATGTTCTGGTAATTCACCGAGCCCGTCACCAAGAAGATGTCGGCGTGCTTGGGGTTGCCGGTGTTGATGATGCCAAATCGCTCTATGTCGTAGAGCGGCGTGAGCGAGTCGAGCACCTCGATGTCGCATCCGTTGCAGCTCGACCCGTCGTAGTGGATGAGCCAAGGCGATTTAGAGGAAAAACCCACGTTCGTCCCTCCCTAGATAAACGGCGTGACGAGCACGTAGAACAGGTTGACGGCACCGGCCACCAGCGCCACCAGCCAGGCGTACTTAAGGCAGGTCTGCCACTTCACGCGCGCGAAGTTGTTGTCGATCCACACCTCGAAAAACCACACGGCCGCCACCATGAGCACGGCCACGGCGATGCTCACCGGGCTGGACGAGATGAAGAACATGCCCACCCACATGAGGAACAGCACGCTCTCGCACCAGTGCATGACCTCCACCTTGGCGAGCGTGCGACCGCTCATCTCGGTGGTGATGCCCTTCACGATCTCCTGATGCGCATGATGGCTGTAGGAGAGGTCGAACGGCGACTTGCGCAGCTTGATGGTGAGGATGAACAGCAGGCCCAAAAAGATCGGCCCCAGCGCCGTGATGATGGGCGCGTCGAGGTGGAACAGCTGGGCGATGTCGAAGGACTGCGTGGCGGTGAAGTAGCCCACCGTCATGATCAGCAACATGGGCTCGTAGCTCATGACCTGCAGGCACTCGCGGTCGGCGCCCGTGTCGGAGTACGGGGCGCGCGCCGAGTACGCCGCGATGATCACGAACAGCGTGGCGAGCGTCACCAGGAACACGCACATCAGCAGGTTGGAGCCGGAAACGAACATGCCGCCCGCCAACAGGCAGAACACGAGCGCGCACGTGACGTAGGCCTCGTCGATGGAGTTGATGCTCACCTGCTCCTTGGCCAGCAGCTTGCGCACGTCGTAGTAAGGCTGCAGCAGGCGCGGGCCCACGCGGCCCTGCATACGCGCGGAGACCTTACGGTCCAGGCCGTCGAGCAGGCAACCCACCACGGGCGCCGCCACGGCGAAGACCACCACGCCCAGCGCGATGCCCGGCAGGCCCGGGCCCACCAGCTGCACGGTGCGCTCATGCAGGAAGGAGCCGCCCGCCAGCGCGGAGATATCGAAGATAAAGCACGCGGCGAAGCTCATGAGCAGCACGCAGACGCACACGATGAGGCCCACCGGCGTGAGGCGCGCCTCGCCGAAAATCTCCTCCATGTACCAGTTGCGCTTGGAGCTCGTCATGGTGCGGCCCATGGACGCGTGGAAGGTGCGGCTGTCCGGGTCGGCGCACTGGCCGCCCAGGTACACCGCGATGCGGCGCTTGGAGGTGTCGCGGCCCCACGGCGTGAGCAGCACGATGGCGATGAACGCCACGATGACCACCATGATGATGAGGTTGTCCAGGTCGATCAGGCGCGGCGCGGCGGCATACACGCCCTCGAGGTAGGGCCCGACCACGTACTGCGAGATCGCGGGCAGGCCCAGGCAGCACGCCAGCAGCAGCACGGCGATGAACCCGATGGCGGCCCACTCGGTGCGGTGCACGCCGCCCTCCTGGTTCTCGGCCTTCTGCGCCACGCCGGCGAGCTTCCCGAGCCACTTGGCCCAGAAGAAGAACGTCGCGGCCGAGCCGAAGGCCAGAAGCACCAGGAACACCACGTTGCCCGTCTCGGCGAAGGACACGAGCGTGGCCCACTTGGAGATGAGCATGCCGAACGGCGCCACGAACATGCCCATGATGCCGAGCATCATGAAGCGGGTGAGGTGCGGCAGGCGGCTGAAGAGGCCGTCCATGTCCTCGATGTTGCGGCTGCCGATACGGTGCTCCACCGTGCCCACGCACAGGAACAGGATGGACTTGGACACCGTGTGGAAGATGATCAGGAACGTGGCCGCCCACACCGCCGGGGAGGTTCCCACGCCCGCGCACGCGGAGATGAGGCCCAGGTTGGCGATGGTGGAGTAGGCCAGCACGCGCTTGGCGTTGCTCTGGGAGATGGCCATGAAGCTGCAGAGCACGAAGGTGATGCCGCCGATGCCCACCACCATGAGGCTCGCCACCGGGTACACCAGGTAGAGCGGCGCGAGCTTGACCAGCAGGAACACGCCGGCCTTCACCATGGTGGAGGAGTGCAAAAGCGCGCTCGTGGGGGTGGGGGCCACCATGGCGCCCAGCAGCCACTTATGGAACGGCATCTGCGCGGCCTTGGTGAGGCCCGCCACGGAGAGCAGCATGAGCGGCAAGATCAGCATCGGCGCCAGGGCCGTCTGGGACACGGTCACCAGCAGCGAGAGCGACAGCGGGATGCCCTCGAGGTGCAAGATCAGCAGCGCCGCCAAAAAGGCGATGCCGCCCACCATGTTGAGGTTGATCTGGAGGAAGGCGCTCTTCATGGCCTCCTCGTCGCGCGCGTGCCCGATCATCAGGAACGAGCAAACGGTGGTGACCTCCCACGCGGTGAAGAGCCAGTCCATGTTGTCGCTCACCACGATCACGAACATCGCGGCGAGGAACAGGAACATGAGCGCCAGGAACGCGTGGCGGCGGTCCGGCGTGCCCTCGGGCTGGTGGTGCTGGTAGTCCTTCATGTAACCCAGGGCGTACACGCAGATGGCGCTGCCCACCAGGCCCACGATGAGCACCATGATCACCGAGAGGTTGTCCAGGTAGAGGTAGGCCTCCTCGTGGCCCGCGCCCAGCGTGAGCGAGCCGAAGTAGGCCGACCCGAAGGTCTGCACCAGCCCCAGCGCCATCGCCACGCGGTTGCGATAGCGCACCGCGAACCACATGATCACGGCGCAAAGCACCAGGTCGATGGCCACGGCGAGCACCGTGGCCAGGTACGTCGCGTCAGGCGATATCGCGAACTGCACGGGATGGTTGAGATAGCAGGCGGCGGTGGCGATGGCCCCCGCGCCGATGGCCACCGCGAACCCGATCGCGGCGGGATCGCGCTGCTCGTCGCGGCGAAGCACGAGCATGCACAATGCCGCCGCCAACGGAGCCACGATCAGAAAACCAAGCAAAGCCATAGGCGCCCCTCATTCACTCGGTCTTGTACACTTCCGCAATATGCTAGCACCGCGAGGCTTGAGGGGCTCCAACCTATCGGCGTGCGGTATGTCGGAGCCGTGGTTTTTGGAATACGGTGGCGGTGAGCTGGTTCGCCTTTCACGGACCCGGAGCGCCGTGAACGGTAGGTAACGGGGCGCGAACGGCGTTCATCGCGCTCAGGCGCCCGCTGTCGGCACGGCAGGCGGCACGTTCGCCCCCAGCAAAAACGGGGCGGACGGCCGCAGCCATCCGCCCCGCTCGCGCACCGGGCATGCCCGCCCGCCCTACTCGGCGGCGCGGGCCTCCTCGATCATCTTCTTCACGGCGTCCTGCAGCTCGGAGAGCTTCTCCCCGCCGGGCACCCACTGCTGGGTCGCCACGGGCAGCGGCAGGTTGAACTTCATGTTCTCCAGCTCGGCCTGCACCTGCTTGGGGCCGAGCGGCGCCCAGCCGTAGCTGCCGAAGGCCAGGCCCACGCGCTGGTCGTTCTTGGGCGAGAGGCCGCGCATGTAGGTGAGGAAGCTCGCCACGGTCGGCAGCATGTTGGAGTTGAGCGTCGGCGAGCCCACGGCCACGTACTTGGCGTCGCACAGGTAGAGCATGACATCGGAGATATGGGTGGCCTTGAGGTCCACGAGCTGGGCGGTGATGCCCTCGTTCAGGAAGGCGTCGCAGATCTCGCGCGCCATGTCCTCGGTGGAGTGCCACATGGAGTCGAACACCACCACGGCCTTGTCCTCGGTCTGATAGGTGCTCCAAGCCTGGTAGCGCTCCAGGATCTCAGGGATGTAGCTGCGCCAGATGCAGCCGTGGGAGGGGGCGATCAGGCGGATGTCCAGGCCGGCCAGGGCGCCCATGGCCTTCTGCACCTGCGCACCGTAGGGCCACACGATGTTGGCGTAGTACTTCTTGGCCTGCTTGAACAGCTCGCAGCGGTCCACCTCGTCGTCGAAGCGCTTGGTGGTGGCGTAGTGCTGGCCGAAGGCGTCGTTGGAGAACAGAATCTTGTCCTCGGGGCAGTAGGTGACCATGTTGTCGGGCCAGTGGACCATCGGGGTCTGCACGAACTGCAGGGTGCGCTCGCCGATGGAGATCGAGTCGCCGGTCTTGACGCCCTCGACCTCGATGCCGTAGTGGGCGCGGATCTCGTTCACGCCGGCCGGGGCGCTGGCGTAGATCGTGGCGTTAGGGGCCAGCTCGTGGATCTTGGGCAGGCTGCCGGAGTGGTCCATCTCCACATGGTTGGTGATCACCACGTCGATCTTGGAGGGATCGACCACCTGGGTGATGCGCTGGATGAACTCGTCGGTGAAGGTGGCCTTGGCGGTGTCGATCAGGGTGACCTTCTCGTCCATGATGAGGTAGGCGTTGTAGGTGATGCCGCGCTCGGTGGTGTAGCCATGGAACAGGCGCTCGTTCCAGTCGATACCGCCGACCCACCAGACCTTGGGGGAAATCTCGATAGCGTTGAGCATGGGAGTCCAATCTCTCGCGGGGCGCGGGCGGTATGCGCCGGCGACCCGGGTGACAACTCGACCCATGATAGCATCGGGAAAATGCCCGTGCAGCCGTGCCGTATCGGCGCGGACGATTCCCTAGACGGTCTACTCAGTTGGGGGCTTGGGCGGACGGGCTGGCGGGCGGCGCCGCGGAAACCGGGGCCTCCCCTACTCCTCGCTCGCCTTGGGCTTGCGGCCGCGGGGCTTGTCCACCAGGGCGGACTCCCCGCGCTCGCGGTACTGGCGGCACCAGGTCTTGACCGAGGACTCGCTCGGCACGCCGTACTTGATCATGACGTCGCGCACGGAAAGGCCGCGCTCCAGGCGGTCCTTGACCACGGAGAGCTTGAGCTCGAAGGGGTACACCCGATGCGTGGAGCCGGCGTTGAGCACCGCCTGCGCGCCGCCCACCGCGTAGGCGCGCGCCCACTGTCGGGCCGTGGCCTCGGGCAGGCCCAGCGTGGTGGCAAGGGACCTATGGCCCACGCCCGAGGCGAGGACCTTCACGGCGCGACGCCGCGTCTCGGCATCATAGGTATGCGTTCCCTTTTGGCGCTTCATCGTGGACCACTTCTCATCATCGATAACAAAACTGCGTCGACGTACACAAGTTGCTATAGTAACACTCATATGGTCTATTGCCTATAGCATATGTAGCCGTGAGGAGTGCCTAGCGACCCTATATCGAGGGGTTGAAGACGCGCGGACGACAAGGCGTGCGAAGCGCGTGGATGCCGCCTCCCGCCTTGCGAGGCGAGGGTCGACTCGATGCGCCCGCGCGCCTTAACCCGCAAAAGACGCCCCAAATCATCCGCTTCTCGATGTTCTGCACTCCTCTCCGACCCCATCGGCAAGGCATCTAGCAACGCCGCAGGTAAACGGCATCCATAAACCGTCGTTATGCACAATGCGTTCACGACGGTCCCCTGAGTCGCGGATTCCCGTACACAACCTCGAAAAACGGACGAAGAGAGGGCCGCCCGACGATGTGCCGGGCGGCCCTTGGAACTAACGCGCTGGCAAGTCGATGCCACCTGGCATCCGGCGTTGCCCGAAACGGCGGGCTTAGCGGCCCTGTGCTCGAATCTCCTGGTAGAGCTCCACCAGGTGCTTCTGCACGTCATAGGGGACTTGCTCGTAGCCGGCGGGCGCCATCGTGAAGTCACCGGTGCCGCGGGTGAGCGAACGCAGGCGGGTAGCGTAGTCGGTCAGCTCGGCATAGGGCACGGTGGCGGTGACCACGGTGTCGCCGCGCTCGTTGGTGTCCATGCCCGTCACGCGGCCGCGGCTAGCGGACACGTCGCCCATCACGGCTCCGGCGTAGCTCTCGGGGATGGTCACCGTGATGTCCTTCATGGGCTCCAAGATCACCGGGTCGGCGTCCTCGCAGGCCTTCTTGAGACCGATGCGCGCGGCCTGGCGGAAAGCCATCTCGTTGGAGTCGACCGGGTGGTAGCTGCCGTCGTAGCACGCCACGCGGATGCCCGTGAGCGGGTAGCCCGCGATGATGCCCTCCTTCATGGTCTCCTGCACGCCGCGGTCGACGGCCGGGATCAGCGCGCGCGGGATGCGCCCGCCCACGACCTCGTCCACGAACTCGTACTCTGTGCCGTCGATCAGCGGCTCCACGCGCAGGTAGCAGTCGCCGAACTGCCCGGCGCCGCCGGTCTGCTTCTTGTGGCGACCCTGGGCGCTCGCCACGCGGCGGATGGTCTCGCGGTACGGGATGCGCAGCGGCACGATGTGCGCCGCGACCTTGGTGCGGTCCTCCAGACGGTTGAGCAGCACCGAGACTTGGGCCTCGCCCACCGCGGAGATGATGGTCTGGCCGGTCTCCTCGTCGCGCTCGATCTTCATGGTCGGGTCGGCCTGGCAGGCCTTGTCGATGAACGTGAAGAGCTTCTCCTCGTCACCGCGGTTCTCCGCCTCGATGGCGATACGGTACTGCGAGTTAGGGAACTTGAACGCCGCGGCCTCGACCTTGCCGGACACCGAGAGCGTGTCGCCCGTCTCGGCGGCGAGCTTGGGCACCACCACGATGTCGCCGGCGTAGGCGTGGCCCACCTCGGTCATCTCGCGGCCGCACATCACGTTGAGGTGCGGCAGGCGCTCGCCCTTGCGCGTGCGCGCGTTCACGAGTTCCATGCCCGGCTCGATGGTGCCGGTCAGGACCTTGATGAAGGAGAGGCGGCCCTGGGCGGGGTCGTTCAGGGTCTTGAAGACGAAGACCACGGGGCGCTCGTCGGAGCTGGAGATCTTGAGGGTGTCGCCGTCGATAAGCGGCATCTCGCCGTAGTCTGTGGGCGCAGGGAAGTAGGCGGCGATGTCGTCCATGCAGGAGTTGACGCCCTGCTCCTTGGTGCAGCTGCCCACGAAGACGGGCACGAACAGGCGCTTGGCGATGGCCGCGGCCATGAGGCCCTCGACCTCCTCGAGCGTGAGCTGCTCGCCCTCGAGGTACTTCTCCATGAGGGCGTCGTCCGCCTCGGCCACGAGCTCGGTCAGCGTCTCGTGCGCGGTCTCCGCGGCGGCGCGGTACTCCTCGGGGATCTCGGAGACGGTCTGCGCGGTGCCCTCGCAATGGCGGGCCTCCATGCGCACGATGTCGATGATGCCGTTGAAGTCCTCGCCGGAGCCCCACGGCAGCGTCACGGCGCCCAGGCGCATGCCGAAGCGCTCGCGCAAAAGCTCCATGCAAGTTTCGTAGTCCGCGTCGGGCTTGTCGATGCGGTTGATGAAGACGGCGCGGGCCTGGCGCAGCTCCTCGGCCGCGTACCAAAGCTTGACGGTGGTGGGTTGCGGGCCGGCCGCGGCGTCCACCACGAACAGCGACGCCTCGGCCACGCTCATGGCCGCGTAGGCGTCGCCGATGAAATCGGGGTAGCAGGGGGTGTCCAGCACGTTGATGCGGACGTCCTTCCAGTCGATCGGCGCGATGGAGGTGGAGATGGAGAACTCGCGCTTCACCTCCTCGGCGTCGTAGTCGAGGGTCGGCTTGGTGCCGCCGTGGCCGCCCAGGCGGGCGGTCTTGCCGGAAAGGTGGAGCATGGCCTCCGCGAGCGAGGTCTTGCCCACCCCGCCTTGGCCTACGAGAACCACGTTCCTCACGTTGCCGGTCTTGGGTGCGCCCATGGTGAACCTCCTTGTTCGGGTTGGCCGTTAGGGCCACCCTACCCCCGGGCGCGCGAGGGCTGGGCGAGGTTTCGCCCAGCGTAGCCGCGCGGGCGGCGGGCGGCGGGGGCGGCAACGGAAGGGCACGTAGAGGATTCGCTTCCCGGCGGGGCGGGCGGCGGGCGTACGGCAGCCCGGCACGCGGCGAATTCGCGCCCCGGCCGGGCGGCAAACGCCCCCGAAACGGCCTGCGGGCGTCCCCGCGGGCCCAAAAACGCCTGTACCCCGGGATGGCGATTGTTGATTGAGATAAAAATGCACCTATGTGCGGTACATAGGTGCATTTTTATCTCAATCAACAAAACGCACCCGCCTCGCAGGCCGCGTTATCGAACAGATCGCCCTATTCTGTCCGCAAAGCCGTCACCGGGTCCTTCTTGGCGGCCATCTTGCTCGGTGCCAGACCCGCCACGAGGGCCAGCGCCACGGAGATGACCACCAGCGCGGCACCCGCGCCCACCGGAACGGCCGCCAGGTCGGGCACGCCGGCCACGTGCTCGATCACCATGTTCACCGGGATGTCGAGCAGCGCCGTGAGCCCCACACCCAGCACTCCCGAGACCAAGCCGGTGATGAACGTCTCCGCCGTGAAGATGCGGCTCACGTCGCGCTTGCTCGCGCCGATGGCGCGCAGGATGCCGATTTCCTTGGTACGCTCCAGCACCGAGATGTAAGTGATGATGCCGATCATGATCGAGCTCACCACCAGCGAGATGGCCACAAAGGCCACCAATATATAGGTCAGCGAGCTCACGATGCTCGTCACGCTGCTCATGAGCGTACCCACGATGTCGGTGTACTGGATCTCCGTGCCCTCGCCGCTCTCCCGCACGTCGGCGTTGTAATCGTCGATGATCTGGTCGATCCGCTCCTTGGCGTCGAAGTCCACCGGGTAGATTTGGATCGTATACGGGTCGTCCAGGTCGGATACGCCCAGCTTCTCCAGGTTGCCGTCGTAGGTGGCGTTGTCCGTCTGCGCCTCCATCTGCTTGGAGAACGCCGCCGCGATCGAGGCGTCGTCCATGCCCTGGGCGCGCATCTGGTCGATATAGCCCTGCAGCATCGCGGCCTGCGCGGAGCCCATCGAGGCGATCTGGCCCTCGATCTGCTCGAGCGTCAACTCGCCCTCCGCGTCCTCGGTGAACGGCAGCCCCGTGAAGATGTCCGTGCCGGGCGCGGCCTTCTGCGCCGCCACCACGGCACTCGCATCCACCTCGCCGATCATGTGCTCCATCAGGCTGGAGGGGTACAGCACGCGGCCCCAGTTGTTAGACGAGCTGTTGTCATCGCTCGCCTTGACCACGCCCACCACGCGCACGGTCTCCGCCGCGTCCACGGCACCCTTCATGAAGGAGGCGTCGGAGCTCTTGTCCTCCCAGATACCGTCGGCGCCCTCGGCGTACTTGGAGCTCTCGGGCAGCAGCTTGAACTGCAGGTCCATGAGGTCGTCGTAGGTGTAGCTCGTCTCCTTTGCCCCCTCGACCTCCTTGCCAGCCAGCACGTCACGCATCATGCCCTTGAGGTCGGCTTGGTCCAGGATGCCCAGCGCGTAGAGGGTGTAGTCGGAGATGCGGCCGTGCTCGTCCAGCGCCACCACAACCTCGTTCCAGGCCTTGGGCATGCGGCCCGCCAGCAGGTCCCAATCGCGCTTCACGGAATCCTCGTTGTCGAGCATCTCGGTCCACACGTCGTAGCCGCTGCCGGCGGCGGACATGGACGAGAGCATCTCCGTCTGCATGGCGCCCGAGGTCGAGATCCCCAGCGCGTCCATGACGGTGGCGGGGTTCACCTGCACCGCGCCGTCGCTCGTGTCGGCCTTGTAGACGTTCAGCGGCGTGGCGTAGTTGTACTGGATGTCGGACACGAGCCCGTCCAGGCCGTCGGGGTTGGACTCGAGCCAGCTCTTGATGGCGCGCATGTCGTTTTCCGTGGCGCCACCGGCAATGCTCGTCACCATGTCGTTCACAATGTTCTTTGACTCCGCCGTGCCCTCGGGCGCGTCGCCGCGGTCGTCCGCGCCGCTGCCCATCATGGCGCTCATCATGCTCGTCATGTCCACCGCGGTCTGCTGGATGGTCAGCGGGTAGCTGCCCATCGTGGACTCCTCGGTGTCGGCGATGTAGTCCTGCGCGCCGCTGGAGAGCGAGAGGATCAGCGCGATGCCGATGATGCCGATAGACCCCGCGAACGCCGTGAGGAACGTGCGTGCCTTCTTGGTCATGAGGTTGTTGAACGAGAGCTGCACCGCGCTGGCGTAGCTCATGCCGCGGCGGCCCTTCTTGGCGTCGGCCTCGGCGTGGGCGCGCACCTGCTCGGGCGTGAGGCACTCCGCCTGCGCGTCGACCGGCGCGGTGTCGCTCGTGATGAGGCCGTCGCTCACTCGGACGATGCGGTCCGAGTACTCCTCGGCCAGCTGCGGGTTGTGCGTGACCATAATCACCAGGCGGTCGCGCGAGAGGCGCTTCAGGATCTCCATGACCTCCACGGAGGTCTCGGTGTCCAGCGCGCCGGTGGGCTCGTCGGCCAGGATGATCTCGGGGTCGTTGACGATGGCGCGGGCGATGGCCACGCGCTGCATCTGGCCGCCGGAGAGCTGGTTGGGCCGCTTGTGCATGTGCTCGGATAGGCCCACCTGCGCCAACGCCGCCTCCGCGCGGGTGCGGCGCTCGGCAGGGCCTGCGCCGGAGAGCAGCAGCGCCATCTCCACGTTGGCGATCACGCTCTGGTGCGGGATCAGGTTATAGCTCTGGAAGACGAAGCCCACCGAGTGGTTACGGTAGGTGTCCCAGTCGCGGTCGGCATAGCTCTTGGTGGAACGGCCGTTGATGACGAGGTCGCCGCTGGTGTAGTGGTCCAGGCCGCCGATGATGTTGAGCAGCGTGGTCTTTCCGCAGCCGGACTGACCGAGGATGCTCACGAACTCCTGGTCGCGAAAGGTGACGGATATGCCCTTGAGGGCACGGACGACGCTATCTCCGGCACGGTAGTCCTTGGTGATTCCCTTGAGCTCGAGCATAGGATTCCTTGCGAACGGGGCGATTCGAATGAAGCCTTTCTACCCCCAACGGAGACGGCGTAAACTTAATGATGGCCGACCAGCCCGTGGTCAGCGTGCCGGCCCGCCTCGTAGCGCACGTCGGCCCCGAGGCCGGCGAGGGAGGCGCGGGGCGGGCTCCGGCCCATCCTGCGCGAGCCTCCCGAGCGCCCCGGCCCTCAGGAGCGACCCCTTTGGAAAGCACGGCGGCGAGGAGCGCGGCCCCTCCAGGAGAGCGAAGGACAACGCGCTCACGGCCTCGGGTACGACAAGATTCATCTCGGGTCTCCCTCTCCTCGAATGCATGCCAGCGCGAAGGTTAGGAGGCCCTCTTTTTTTCCCGTCAAACCGACAGAAACTTTATGCCGTCCTATTTGCGGTGCTCCGGGAACTCAGCCAGCTCCATCAGCCCGCAAGGCATTCGGTACAATGGCCGCATGGATACCAAGAAGACGCGCGGCAACGCGCAGCACCCACGTAAAGACGGCATGGCGGGCGGCGAGGGCCCGTGGCACCGCGACGACGCCCGTACCGAAGGCGGCTCGCGCGGCCGCAAGCCGCAGGCCGGCAAGCCCGGCAGCGGGCAGCCGCGAGGCGGACGACGCCAGGACGAGGGCAAGCCCCGGGCCTCGGAACCGCGGCGCGGCGGGGCGCTCCGGCACGGCGGTGCGCGGGCTCGGCAGCGCCCCATCAAGCCCGTGCCCGCGCGCTGCCCCAAGCCCGGCGACGGCCCCTGCCCGCTCATGCGCGTCTGCGGCAGCTGCGAGCTGCTGGGCCTTCCCTACCGCAAGCAGCTCGCACGCAAGCAGGCGGCCATGGAGGAGCTCTTCGGCCCTGTGCTCGCCGAGCACGGCTGGAACGGTCTCGCTATCGACCCGATCGTGGGCATGGGCGGCACCGCCGGCGACGAGGCCAAGCTCGCCTCGCCCCGCGGGTTTCGCCACAAAGCGGCAACGCCCTTCGCCCCCGGCCCGCGTGGCCAGGTGCGCTGCGGCCTCTTCGCCCGCGGCACGCACGACATCATCGCCGTGCCCGACTGCATCGTGGAGGCCCCGGGCGCGCGGCGCATCCTCAACGAGGTGGCGCGCGCGGCCCAGGCCTGCGGCATCCCCGCCTACGACGAGGACGCCCGCCGCGGATGGCTCCGCTACGCCGTGCTGCGCCTGGGCTGGAAGACCGACGAGGGCCTGCTCACCATCGTCACCGCGAAGCGCGACCTGCCGCGGGGGCGCGAGTTCCTGGAACGGCTCCGCGTCATCGACCCGCGCATCACCACCATCGCGCAAAACGTCAACGGCCGCGTGACCAACGCGATCCTCGGCAGCGAGACGCATGTTCTCGCGGGCCCGCCGCGCATGCGCGACCGCCTGCTCTCCTGCGAGTTCGAGATCTCGCCCACCGCGTTCTACCAGACCAACCCCGAGCAGACCGAGGTCCTCTACCAGCTCGCCATCGACGGCATGGCACTGGAGATGGGCGATGTCCTCATGGACGCCTATTGCGGCAGCGGCACCATCGGACTTGCCGCCGCGCGCGAGGCCGCGGACGCAGGGCGGCCGATCCGGTTGCTCGGCGTGGAGCGAAACTCCGCCGGCATCGAGGACGCCAATCGAAACGCACAGGTAAACGGCCTTGCCGGCACCTGCACGTTCAAGACGATGGACGCAACCGAGTACATGCAGCGTGCCGCCGCGCGCGGCGAGCGCGTGGACGTGCTCGCGATGGACCCGCCCCGCGCCGGCTCCACGCCAGAGTTCATCGCCGCGGCGGCGTCCATGGGGCCGCGGCGCATCGTGTACATCAGCTGCAACCCCGTCACGCAGGCGCGCGACCTCGCCGACCTGGCGCGCCACGGCTACCGCCTCGAGCGCCTCACGCCGGTGGACATGTTCCCGCACACGACCCACGTCGAGACGGTTGCGGTCCTTACGCGATAGGGCGATGCCGCCCGATCGGGCAAGCGGGCCGGCCGCGCGGATATCCCGAGAACGACGAAGCCCCGGCCCTCGCCGCCATGCGCAGAGAGGGCCGGGGCTTCCCCATGCTCCCGAAGCGTCGTCTACCCCAGCCGGACCTCGGGGCCCAACTCGTAGTAGACGTGCTCGCCCGCGCAGCGGCGGCAGAGCACCCGGCCATCGCGCTCCACGCCGCGTCCGTCGTGGACGCGCTCGCCGCATGCCGCACAGACCTCGGTCTTGCGCGGGCGGCCCGGCAGGTCGAGCTCCTCGAAGTCGGGCAGGCGCACCTGGTTCACGCAAAAGAGCTCGTCATCGGTATAGGAGGCGAAAAACGCCAGCATCTCCTCCTTGCCTTGCGGCGCATGCGGCACGCCCTGGCGCTGCGTGATGCGGATGGCCTCCCCACTCGCCAGGTCCAAAAAGCTCGCGGCCATGATGCCGTAGTCGTACCACTTGAGGCGCCGCCGGCCCAGGTGGCAGTTGGCCACCGAGATCACCGCGTCGGCCAGGCAGCGGTCGCACTCCACGAAGGCCACGAGGTCGCGGTAGGCGTCAGCATCCTCGATACCGAAATGGCGCATAGCGGCGCGGGCCATGCGCGTGCCGATGACCTGGCCGGCGCACAGGTGCCCATGGAAGGCGACGGCGCGGTCAAGGTCCTCCTCGAAGGTGCGGATGAGCTGGGTCATGGCGGGATTCCTTTCTAGGTCGCGGACGGGATGCGCGGGGCGACGTCCCCGCTACGCCCGCTCGGTCAGCCGGCTCTGCAGCTCGATGCCGGCCGCGGCCAGGCCCGCCACGAACGGGTCGCGCCCACGGTTCACGATGAGCTCCTCGGGGAAGTCGATCTCCTCCAGCATCTTGGTCGTACGCGGGTAGCGGCCAATCTCGGGCGCGATGTGCGCGTCCGAGTCCACGGAGATGCCCACGCCCAGCTCCGCGCAGCGCTCGGCGATGCGCCGGCACGGCGCGGCCGGGGCGTCCAGCGCGCTGCCCCGCTCGAAGCTGTGCTCGTTGATCTCGATGAGCTTGTGGAGCTCCTTGGCGCGCATGAGCACCGCGTCTAGGTCGAAGTCCACGCCCGAGCGGCCGAGGTGCCCCAGGATGAACACCTCGGGGTGCTCGAGGGCACGCACGTACATGTCGGTGGTCCGCCCCAGCGTGGCGCCCTCCGTGAAGGCCGTGTTGTGCACGCTCGCCACCACGTAATCCAGGCTGCAGGTCACGCGCTCGTAAAGCGAGCGCTCGGCCTTGAAGGGTCGGCCCACGATGCTCTGGGGCACGGCGATGTCCTGGCCGAAGAGCCCACCGCCCAGGTCGACGATATCCGCCTCGCAGGCGGAGAGCAGCGTCACGCCCATCCATTCGCGCGGCCAGACCTCGGTGTTGATGAAGTACTGGAAGTTCCGCAGGTCCTGCTCGGGATGGAGCATCGAGCTGAAGTGGTCCGCCGAGCCGAGCAGCTCCAGGCCCGCCGTCGCGGCCGCCGCGACGTTCTCCTGGATGGTCGAGTACGCATGGCGCGAGTAGATGGTGTGCGTATGCATGTCGCCGAGGATGCTGTAGGTCATATCTCCCCCTTCACCCGGCCCTGCCGGGTTCTATTCCGTCACGTGAAACGAGCGGCTTGCGCGCCGCCCGTCGTCTTTCGCCCTTAGCGTCGATACTCCTGCGCGAGCGCCCTCCATGCCGGCAGGGACGCCTCGATGGTCTCGTAGTCCACGCAATAGCCGATGCGCACCCAACCCGGCACGCCGAAGCTGTCGGAGGGAACCGGCAGAAGCTCGTACTTCTTCGCCCGCTCGCAGAACCCCTGCGCGTCGGGTTCGAGAGCGCGGACCCACAGGTAGAAGGCGCCCTGCGGCTCCACGAGCGTGTAGCCGTATTCACCCAAGGTGTTGGCCAGCAGCTCGCGGTTGCGCTCGTAGGCCTCGACGTCGGCCGGCTCGTCCACGCAGTCGGCCACCACGCGCTGGAAGAGCGCCGGAGCGCACACGAAGCCCAGGCAGCGGGCCGCACCGGCCACGGCCGCCATCACGCGGTCGGCCTCGGCCATGGTGTTGGGCACGAGCACCCAGCCCACACGCTCGCCGGGTAGCGAGAGCGACTTGGAGTAGGAGTAACACACCACCGTGTGCTCGTAGATGCTCGGGACCCACGGAACCTCGGCGCCGTAGGTGAGCTCGCGGTACGGCTCGTCGGAGATGAGGTAGATGGGGTGCTCGCGCCCCTTGTTGACCTCGCGCAGCAGGTTCGCCAGGCGGGTCAGCACGTCGCGCGAGTAGACCGCGCCCGTGGGGTTGTTGGGCGAGTTGACGATGATGGCCGCGGTCTTGTCGGTGATGGCCTGCTTCACGTTGCCCACGGACAGGCGGAACGTGAACTCCTTGGCCGGGGCCTCCACGCACACCGCGCCCGCCTGCTCGATCCACACGCGGTACTCGGGGAAATACGGGGAGATCACGATGACCTCCTCGCCCGGGATGGTGAGGGCATGGAGGGTCGCGGAGAGCGAGGCCGCGGCACCGACGGTCATGAAGACGTCCTTCGCCTGGTAGCTCGTATCGAAGCGGCGGTTCAGCGACGCCGCCACCGCGGCGCGGGCGGCCGGCAGGCCCGGAGCGGGCGTGTAGCCGTGGAGCTCCGCGGGCGTGAGCTCGGCGAGCGAGCGCTCGATGCTCTCGCGCACGGCGTCCGGCGCGGGGACGCTCGGGTTGCCCAGGGAGAAATCAAACACCTTGTCGGCGCCGATCTCCTCTTTGCGCTGGCACGCATAGCTGAAGATCTCGCGGATGACCGAGCTCTCGGCACCGCAGGCGTACATCTTCTCGTTGACCATGGATGGGACCTCCGTGCGTCGTCCTGGACCATCGGCACGATTGTACCCGCTCGCGCAAGCGAGCGTGTCCCCGGGCGAGATCGTCATGCGCCGGCAATTTTCCTGACATTTATAGGTGAGCCGTAAGATATCGCCGTTCCTCAAGCGTCCTTTGCCCGCACGGCGCCCAAACCTCCCGAGATATGTACCAAATAAACGCGATGCGCCGAGTATCAACCCCTTGAGCCCCAACAAAACCGCAGGTCGCGTGCGATCACTACTCGCCCACTACTTTGGCCGCCCGCTCTATTTGGTACATATCTCGGGAGGTTTGGAAAAGGGGCGACCGGTCGCCCCGGTCGCCCCCATCGAATGGCGTCGATATGCCCGAAACCGGCCTATTCCGGCGTGTCCTCGCTCGCAGTCTGCTCTGCGGCGTACCGTGCCGCCTCGTCGGCCAGCTCGGCCTCCTGCTCGGGCGTCAGCACGCGACGCGCGGGACGCTCCGGGGCTTCATGGCCCTCGACCTCGCCGGCAGCCTCGCGCTCCAGGTAGGCGCCCCACTCGTTATCGAGCAGGGCAGCCACGGCCTCGCCCTCGACGGTCTCGCGCTCGAGCAGCACGCCGGCCATCAGGTCCAGTTGGTCGCGGCGAGCGGAGAGGATATCAACCGCGCGCTGATGCGCCTCGCGCATGACGCGCTGCACCTCGGTGTCGATGCGCCGTGCCGTCTCCTCGGAGTAATCCTGGTGATCGGCATAGTCGCGGCCCAGGAACACCTGGTGCTGCGCTTCGCCGAAGACCTGCGTGCCCAGGGCCTCGCTCATGCCCAGGCGCGTGACCATCTCGCGGGCCATCTTGGTGGCGCGCTCCAGGTCGTTGCTCGCGCCCGAGGTGATGTCGTCGCACATGAGCTCCTCGGCTACGCGACCGCCCAAAAACACGGCGAGCTCGTCCAGCATCTCGTTCTTGGTCTTGAGGAAGTGGTCCTCGGTGGGCAGCTGCATGGTGTAGCCCAGCGCCTGGCCGCGGCTGATGATGCTGATCTTGTGCACCGGGTCGGAGTTCTCCAAGATGTGCCCCACCAGGGCATGGCCGCTCTCGTGGTAGGCGATCACGGTGCGCTCCCGCTCGCTCATCACGCGACCCTTGCGCTGCGGACCGGCGATCACGCGCTCCATGGACTCCTCGACCTCGTTCATGGAGATGGTGGAGCGGCCGCGGCGGGCGGCCAGCAGCGCGGACTCGTTCAGCAGGTTGGCGAGGTCCGCGCCCGTGAAGCCCACGGTGAGCTTGGCGAGCTTCTCGAAGCTCACGCCCTGCTCCAGCGGCTTGCCCTCGGCGTGCACGCGCAGGATGTGCTCGCGGCCCTTGACGTCCGGGCGGTCCACGGTGACCTGGCGGTCGAAGCGGCCCGGGCGCAGCAGCGCCGGGTCCAGGATGTCTGGGCGGTTGGTGGCGGCGATGAGGATCACACTCTCGCTCTCCTCGAAGCCGTCCATCTCCACGAGCAGCTGGTTCAGGGTCTGCTCGCGTTCGTCGTGGCCGCCGCCCAGGCCGGCGCCGCGCTGGCGGCCCACGGCGTCGATCTCGTCGATGAAGATGATGCTCGGGGCCTGCGCCTTGGCGTCCTTGAACAGGTCGCGCACGCGAGAGGCGCCCACGCCCACGAACATCTCCACGAAGTCGGAGCCCGAGATGCTGAAGAACGGCACGCCCGCCTCGCCGGCCACGGCCTTGGCGAGCAGGGTCTTACCGGTGCCCGGAGGGCCAACCAGCAGCACGCCGCGCGGGATCTTGGCGCCCAGCTTGCGGTAGCGCTCCGGATCGGCCAGGAAGTCGCGGACCTCCTCCAGCTCCTCCACGGCCTCGTCGATACCGGCCACGTCGGAGAACTTGACCTTGGGGCGGCTGGCCTCGTTGGTCTTGGCGTTGGTCTTGCCGAACTGCATGGCCCGGCTGTTGGAGCCCATCATCTGGCGCATGAAGTAGAACATGATGGCCACGAGGATCACCGTGGGCAGCAGCGTCATCAGCACGTCCATGATGAGGTCGGGGTCTGCGGTGTCGATCTTGTAGGTGACCTTGGGGTAGTCGGCCATGAGCTCGGAGAGCGAGTCGGAGCCCACGTAGGTGGTCTTGTACGCCTCGAGCTCGGACTTGTCGCCCACGGAGGCCGAGGCGGGCCAGTACTGGCCGCTGACCTCGCCGTTCGCCACGGTGTAGGTGGCGGAGTCCACGCGGCCGTCCTTCACGGCGGTAACGAAGGTGCTGGTGGCGAGCTCGGTGGCCTTGGTGCCCCCGGGCATGGAGCCCGTCACGTTCAGCACCAGGTACACCACGAGCGCCACGCCCACCAGCATGTAGAGCACGCCCATACGGGAGTTAGGCAGCTTGGGGCCGGAAGGCCCGCTCTCGCCGCCCGAGCCGGAGGGCCCGCCGAGCGGGTTGCCGCCGGGCTTGTCCAGCCCGTCGGGGCGCTGGGGGCGACCCCCTTTGTCTCGGCCGTTGCCCTCGGTGAGGAGGGCAACGGATTCGGGTTCGATCTGGTTGTCGGAAAACGTCATGCTACGAGTAAACCTCCGGCTTGAGAATGCCCACGTAGGGCAGGTTGCGGTAACGCTCGGCGAAGTCCAGGCCATAGCCCACCACGAACTCGTCGGGGCAATGGGCGCCCACGTACTTGGGGGTGATGGCGGTGGTGCGGCTCTCCACGTCCTTCCACAGGAAGGCGGCGACCTCCAGGGAGGCCGGGTCGCGGTGGGACAGGTTCTTCATGAGGTACTTGAGGGTGAGGCCCGAGTCCAGGATGTCCTCCACGATCAGCACGTCGCGGCCCTTGATGTCCATGTCGAGGTCCTTGACGATGCGCACGATGCCCGAGGACTTGGCCCCGTCGCCGTAGCTGGACACGGCCATGAAGTCGATGGCCAGCGGGGCCTCGATGGCGCGCATGAGGTCGCCCATGAAGACGACGGCGCCGCGCAGCACGGCGATGAGCACCAGGTCCTTGCCGGCGTAGTCGGCGGTGATCTGGTCGCCCAGGCGCTTGACGATGACGCGGATGTCCTCCTCGCTGAAGATGACCTTCTCTACATCAGGGTGCATGGATTCCATGAGGGTCCTCCCAAAGAGCGCTTACTGCCCCGTGACGGGGCGATTCGTCAATCTTACCAGCATGGTGGTTGAGGCCGTGCACTTGAATCGGTCGTCGGGGCGAATTCCGCCAACCCACACAACGGCACCCGCCGGCGCCGTGCGCACCACGGGCACGCAGGGGCGCTCGGCAAGCGGCACCCGGGCCTCGTTGATGACGTCGGAGACCTTCTTGGTGCGGCCGCTCATGCCGAGCGGGCACATGAGGTCGCCGGGGGCGGGGCCGTCCACCCACAGGCGCGGCGCCACCGCGCCCGAGGCCACGTCGCGCGGGTCGTAACCGAGCGCCGCCACGTCCACATAGGCCACGTCGCGCGGGGTGGGCGCGGGGGCAGCGGAGGGCGAGACGGCGGGGCGGTCGGGCGCGGCGGGACCCGCGGCCGCCGCCTGGCCGGGCCGCCCGGGCCCCGCCATCTCCCCGCGCGCCCAGGCCACGGCATCGACGCCGGCAGGTACTCGCACGAGCTCGGCCTCCATCACGCAGCCGTTGGCGAGCGGCAGCGAGCCCGGCGCCGCGAGCCAGCCGGCCACGAGCTCCTCGCGCGCAGCGGCGGTGCGCAGCGAGAGCGCGCCGAACTCCACGCGCGCGTCCATCCCGCCAGGCAACGTGACCGAGCCCTCTTGCGCCCCCACACGGGCGAGCACCTCCTCCACGTGCCGCATCTCCAGCCGCGCCTCGGCGTCGACCATCTTGACCGCCAAGCGCACCATGCGGCGCGCCACCGCGAGCTCGCTGCTCGCGAGGCGTCGGGCATCCAGCACCACCAGGCCCTCCTGCCGGCGGCGCAGGCAGCTGCGCAGGGCCGTGGCGGCGAGCTGCTGCATGAAGGCGTCCTCGTCGCCCAGGATGTCGCAGGCCGCGCCCACGGCCCGCTCCAGGCCCGCGTTGCGCTCGCGCGCCACGGGCAGGAGCTTTCGGCGGATGAAGTTCCGCAGGTAGGAGGTGTCCTGGTTTGACTCGTCCTCGCGCCAGGGTTGGCCTGCCACCTGTAGGTAGTCCACGAGCTCGGCGTGTGTACGGTCCAGCAGGGGGCGCACGATGATGTTGCGGCGGCGCGGGATGCTCGAGAGTCCCGAGGCGCCCGAGCCCTTGATGGCGTTCATGAAGAAGGTCTCCGCGCGGTCGCTCGCGGTATGCGCGGTCACGATGCGCGCGGCGCTGCGCGGGGCGCCCGAGGCACGGCAGAGCTCGCGCACGTAGCGGCGGGCCGCGGCGTAGCGCACCTCGCGCGCGGCGGCTTCCAGGTTCTTGCCGCCCAGGTCCTCGAAGGAGGCGTGCTCCACGCAGAGCGGCAGGCCGAAGCGCTCGCATAGCTCGCGGACGAACGCCTCGTCGCCGTCGGAGGCCGCGCCTCGCAGGTGGTGGTTCACGTGCAGCACGTGCAGCCGCTCGCGGGCGATGCGGGCGCGGCCGCGGCCGTCGGCCAGGTCGAGCTCCGATGCGCAGGCCATGAGCAGCAGCGCCGTGCTGTCCGCCCCACCTGATACCATGAGCACCACCGGGGCCGCCCGCTCCGGCCGCGCGGCGGCGTTCCTGCTGAAGTGCTGTGCGACCGTGGGCATGGCCCCTCCTTCTGTCTCGGTTCGACCCATTGTATCCATTGGAGGCCGCATGCAACCATCCACCCCCGCCGCCGGGCGCGCGCTCGCGCTCCACATCCTGGGAAGCGGCTCCAAGGGGAACTGTGCGCTCGTGGAGGGCCCGGAGGGGCTCATCATGGTCGATAACGGCTTCTCCCGGCGCGAGACGCTGCGCCGCATGGGCGAGCTCGGGCTTTCCGAGGCGGACGTGCGGGGGCTCATCCTCACCCACGAGCACGGCGACCACGTGACCGGCGTGGGCGTGTGGTGCCGGCGCTGGTCGGGACGCATGCTCGCGAGCGCGGGGACGCCCGCCGCGCGCAAGTACCTGGCGGGCATGGCGTTCGAGGAGTTCGCCCCCGGCGAGGCGCTGGAGGTGGCCGGCGTGCGCGTGGAGACCTTCCCCACCTCACACGACGTGGTGAACCCCTGCGGCTTCCGCTTTTGCTGCGAAGGCGACACCATAGGCTACGCCACCGACACCGGCGTGCTCACGCCCGAGGCGCTCGACCTCTTGGCCGACGCCCGCATCCTGGCGCTCGAGAGCAACCACGACATCCCGATGCTGCGGGGCGGCGACTACCCGCGCGCCCTGCAGGACCGCATCGCGAGCGAGGTCGGCCACCTCTCCAACGCGCAGGCGGCCGCGGCGGCGCGCGAGCTCGTGGGCGCGCGCACCGAACAACTCGTGGCGATGCACATCTCCCAGGAGAACAACCGGCCGAGCCTGGCGGTCCGCGCGTTGGCGGGTGCCCTCGGCGCCAAGCTTGACGACGAGCTCGGCAGCAGCGCCACGCTGCGGCGAGGTGCGGGAGCGCCGGAGCTCAAGATCCGCGCGGCGGGACAGAACATCCCCATCACGGTGCGCTAGCTCGGCGGCGGCCGGCGGGCCGCGGCGGCAGCCAGCGAGCGCGCGGCAGCCTGCGGGCGCGGGGGCGAGGACACGCCTCATTCATTGAGATAAATCTGCACTTTCTACCCGCTATAGGTGCATTTTCATCTCAATGAATAATTGACACCGGGATGCGCTCGATTCATTGAGACGTTTCTGCACTTTTATCGAGCAGAAACGTCCTTTTCATCTCAATGAATCGGGGGCGCGGGGGCACGACGCGCGCAAAAAGGGCCCCGAGGGGAGTCGCTTCCCTCGGGGCCCTGCAAAACGCAGCGTTTCGGGCACGACGCGCCCGAACGCGCCCGCTAGTCGATCGCGACTTTGGTCACGTTCTTCTTCTCCACGAACTTGGGCACGGAAACGCTCAGCACGCCGTCGGCGTAACGGGCGGTCAGGCCATCGCAGGCGGCGTCCTTGAGGTAGACCCCGCGCGTGGCGCTGTAGGCCGTGAACTCCTTCTGCAGATAGTTCTTGCCCTTGTCCTCCTCCTTCTCCTCGACGTTCACGGAGATGGACAGACGCCCCTCGTTGAGCTCCACGTCGATATCGTCCTTGGACACGCCGGTGAAGTAGGCCTTGACCTCGTAGGCGTCGCCCTTGTCCTCGACGTCGATGGGGAAGGCCTTGGACGCCAGTGCGCTGCTGCTGAAGTCCATCATGTCGTCGAAGGCGTCGAACAGGGACGCGGGGACGGTCGGACGGATACCGAAAACGGAACGATACGGAACCATGCTTGCCATGACTCATCACTCCTTCAAGTGATCGCCGAGCCCCTCTACCGGGGCGCGGGCTTCTTTGGACGCTGAAGGTTATTCCCGGCGCGCTCCCCTCTAAACATCAAAAGGAAGATTTTCTAAGCGCCACAATGTTATCAAATCTAAGTGAGTATGACTTAGATTTGATGATGGGGCCGGGCCAATCGTTAACTTTTGCCCAAGATGGGCGAGCGTCCGCCCGTTAACACCTACAATCAGGGAGAATGGCCAGCTAAGCCCAAGGGGAACCCATGCCCGAACCGGATCGCTACCCGCAAACCCCGCAACCCGGCATCCAAAGCCGCCCCGACTCCGTCGGCACGGGGGCGCCGCGCCCCGGTCGGCGCCATATGGGCACCGCCACCTCCAACCCCAACTACCTGCCGAAAACGGCCTACCAGCGCCAGCGCGACCAGGACCCGCACGCCCGCGTGACCCCCATCCGCGACGCCTCCGCGCCGCGCCGCTCGGGCACCGTGGACTCAGGCCGCTACCTGCAGATTCCCAAGCGCGGGCGGACCATCTTCACCTCCCCCTACGCCCGCCAGCACCGCCGCATGAAGCGCGTACTCGCCGTGCTGGTGCTCCTCGCCATCCTGCTCGCGATAGTCTGGTTCGCCTTCCTGCGGTAAGCTCTTCGCGATGAAGATCGCCTGAAGGAGCGGCCGCCATGCCAAGCAACGCGAACAGCGGGAACAACGCCCCCGAGCCCTATATCTACGCCGACAACGCCGCGACCACGCCACTTTCCGCGCGGGCGCTCGCGGCCATGGAGCCCTACCTCACCGGCACGTTCGGCAACCCGAGCGGCATCCATCGCGTTTCACGTGAAGCCGCGCGGGCGCTGACGGACCTTCGCGCCCGCATGGCGCGCCTGGTCGGCGCGCGCGATGCCCGCGAGGTCTACTTCACAAGCGGCGGCTCGGAGTCCGACAACTGGGTGTTGCGCGGGGCCGTGCGGCGACACCGGGACATCCATGGCGAGGCGGGGCGCCCCGTCGTCATCACCTCCGCTATCGAGCACCACGCCATCCTCCATTGCTGCGAGGCCCTGGAACGCGAGGGCGTGGAGGTCGTCTACCTGCCCGTCGACGGCGAGGGGTTCGTAGCCGTCGCCGAGCTCGACGCCGCGCTCGCGGCGCGCGAGGGACGGGTGGCGCTCGTCTCAATCGCGCTCGCCAACAACGAGGTCGGCACCGTGCAGCCCATCGCCGAGCTCGCGGCGGCGGCGCACGCGCACGGTGCGCCCTTCCATACCGACGCTGTGCAGGCGGTGGGCCACCTGCCCGTCAACGTGGTGGAACTCGGCGTCGACGCGCTCTCGCTCTCCGCGCACAAGTTCCACGGGCCGCGCGGGGTGGGCGTCCTCTACCTGCGCGAGGGCTTCTCCATTCCGCCGCTCATCGCCGGCGGGGCGCAGGAGCGCGGCGAGCGCGCGGGCACCGAGAACGTGGCGGGCGTCGCCGGGATGGTCGCGGCGCTGGACGAGGCGCGCGAGAAGATCGCGGGCGGCGGGGCCGAGCGCGTGGCGCGCCTGCGCGACGAACTCGTCGGCGCGGTCCTCGACCAGATTCCAAACGCACGCCTCACCGGCGCCGACCTTGCGGGCGGGCAACGCCTGCCCGGCATGGCCTCCTTCGTCCTGCGCGACGTGGACGGCGAGCTGCTCTGCGTGTTGCTCGACCGCGCGGGCGTGGCCGCCGCCACGGGCTCGGCGTGCGCCACCGGCTCCACCGACCCTTCGCACGTGGTCGTCGCCCTCGGCGTCACCGACCCGCGCTGGAACCGCGGTACGCTCCGGCTCTCGCTCGCCGACGACGCGAGCGCCCAGGACGTCGCCGCTCTCATCGAGCGCGTCCCGCCCACGATCCTGCGAGCCCGCTCCCTTTCCGGCTGCCTCTAGGCCCGGCAACGCGGCGAAAAGGCACCCGTTTTAGTCGTTTTTCAAAGTAGTGAAGCGATTTCGGAATCAAAATGCCCGTAGTGAAGCGCATCTTCACTACGGGCATTTTAGCCACGCCTCTGACCTGCGGTTTTACAATCGACCTGAGTGAGCTGGCCGTAAATCGATTCACTACCTTGAAAAACGTCTACGGACCGCACCCCGAACACGCCTCAAGCCGCGCACCCGCCGCGCAAAGCGAAAAGGGCGGGGGCGCCGAAGCACCTCCGCCCGATATAACGCGATACGACGCGCGGAATGCAGAACCCGGTTAGGACAGCAGCTTGCGGCCGTCCTCCTCGATCTTGTCCATCAGCGCGTCGGCCTCGGCGGCGTCGGCACCCTTGGCGAAGATGTACAGCTTGATCTTGGGCTCGGTGCCGGACGGGCGCACGATCGCCTTGTTGCCGCCCTCGAGGTCGAACTCGATCACGTTGGCCGTCGGCAGGCCGTTCACGCCGGCCTGGTAGTCGAGCACGGCCTCCACCTTGGAGCCGGCGATCCGGGCCGGAGCCTCGGAGCGCAGGCCGGCCATGATGCCCGCCATCTTGTCGGCGCCCTCGGCGCCCGGGTAGGACAGCGAGACGGTGCGGTTGTGGTAGTAGCCGTACTTCTCGTACAGCGCGCGCATGGCCTCGACCAGGTTCTTACCCTCGCGCACCTTGTAGTACTGGGCCATCTGGCAGATGAGCATGGAGGCGTTCACGGCGTCTTTGTCGCGCACGTGGTCGCCGGACAGGTAGCCGTAGCTCTCCTCGAAACCGAAGATGAAGCGGTCGACCTCGCCGGCGTCGGACAGCCCGGTGATGATGTCGCCGATGTACTTGAAGCCCGTGAGGCATCGGCGCAGCTCAAAGCCGTAGTCGGCGGCCAGTGCGTCCACCATGGAGGAGGACACGATGGTGGTCACGGCCACCTTGGAGGACAGGTCCTCGCCGCGGGCGGCGCGCATCTTGCAGATGTAGTCGATCAGCAGCACGCCCATCTCGTTACCAGTCAGCAGCGTGTAGCCGTCGCCGTCGGCGCAGGCCACGCCCACGCGGTCGGCGTCGGGATCGGTGGCCAGCAGCAGGTCGGGCTTGACCTCCTCGCACAGGTCGATGCCCTTCTGCATGGCCTCGCGGATCTCGGGGTTGGGGTACGGGCAGGTGGGGAAGTCGCCGTCCGGGTCCTTCTGCTCGGGCACGATGGTGATGTCGGTGATGCCAACGCGCTCCAGCACGGTGGTGACCGGGATCAGGCCGGTGCCGTTGAGCGGGGTGTACACGAGCTTGAGCGGCGCGGCGGCGCGCTCCTCCTCGGTCAGGCAGCACACGGACTTGTCGACCACGGCGTCGTAGTAGGCGTCGAGCACCTCGTCGCCGATCCACTTCACCAGGCCCTGTTCCACGGCCTCGTCGAAATCCATGGTCTTGACGTCATGGAACGGGTCGGTGGCCTGCATGGCGGCGGAGATGGCGTCGGCGGCCTCGCTGGTGATCTGGCAGCCGTCGGGGCCGTAGGCCTTGTAGCCGTTGTAGGCGGCGGGGTTGTGGCTCGCGGTCATGCAGATGCCGCCGGAGCACTCAAGGTAGCGGGTGGCCCAGGAGAGCGTGGGCACCGGCGAGATCTTGGGGTACACGTAGGCGGTCACGCCGTTGGCGGCCAGGATCGCGGCGGTGGTCTTCACGAACAGCTCGCCCTTGTTGCGGCTGTCGCGAGCGATGGCCACGGTGGGGTTCTCGAAGTTCTTGACCAGGTAGTCCGCGAAGCCCTGGGTGGCGCGGCCCACGGTGTAGATGTTCATGCGGTTGGTGCCCGCGCCGAGGGTGCCGCGCAGGCCGGCCGTGCCGAAGGCGAGGTCCTGGAAGAAGGCGTCCGTGATCGCCTTCTGGTCATCCGCCTCCTTCATGGCGGTCAGCTCGGTGGAGAGCTCGGGGTCGGTCACGTTCTCGATCCAGGTGTCGAGCAGCTTGTTGACGTCTTGCATGGCACTACCTTTCAAATTTTGCCCGCACAAAACTAGGCGCTTGATGCGTCTCCTGATGCCATGATATGCCTTTCGTCAAGCGTTCGAGGCCACGGAACGGTGGGCGTGGCGAGGGGCCGGGCAACGGCGCGGCGGACGCTAGCACACGAGCACGGGAATCCCGTGGGAGGAGATGTCCCGCAGCACGGCAGGGTCGTTCTCATCGGTGATCACGGCGGTGAAGTCGTTGATGGAGGAGAACCGGTAGCCGCCGCCCGTCTTGAACTTGTGCTTCTCGGCCAGCAGGAACCGGTAGGAGGCGTTGGCCACCACCTTCTGCTTGACCATGCCGTCGTCCATGTTGAACGAGAACACGGCGTTGCGGGCGACATCGATCCCGTTGGCACCCACGAAGGCCTTGCCGAACAGCAGCGGCTCGAGCAGGCTGATGGTGGCCGTGCCGGTGAACCCCGTGAGCTGCGAGTTGAGGTAGCCGCCCGTCATAAGGGCCGTGACATGCGGGTTTCCCGCCAAGCGGCGGGGAATCTCGATCATGTTGGTGGTCACGATCACGCGCTTGTCCCCGCGGGCGATGAAGTCGGCGAGGAACAGGTTGGTGCGCGAGATATCCAGGAACACGGCGTCGCCGTCGTTGATCTCCATGTAGGCACGGGCGGCGACCAGCCGGCGGCCCTCGTCCTCCGCGGCCTGGTCGGGCTCCGGCTCCGCCTGAGCGGGCGTGGCGGCATCGGCGCGCGGGGCCGCCTCGGTCTCGGGCGCCCCCACGCGGAAGGCCCCTCCGTACTCGCGCCGCACGCGCCCCGCGTCCGCGAGCACCTTCAGGTCCTTGCGGATGCTGTCCACGCTCACGGAGAAGGTGCGCGCGAGGTCCTCCACCGTGGCGTGCCCGGCGGTGTCGATGATCTCGGCTATCTTCTCGCGGCGCTGCTTGGGAAACACTGGCTTCCTCTCGAACGTTCCCTGTTTCGGCTTCTCTCTTATTCCAATAAGAGCATAGCAAGAAACCGGAAAGAACAAGATACCGTTCACCCCGAAAAACATACCGTTCGCCAGAATCAGGAAGAACCAAAGGGGCCTTCTTTTCAAAACAGGAAAAAACAGGAAAGAAACTCGCTATAGTTGGGCCGTCAAGTGAACCGCTGGGAAGGAGAGCTTCCGTGAGCAACATGAAGGACATGCTCAAGCGAGAGAACGTGCAGATCCTCGATCGCGTGGGCGATTGGGAGGAGTCGGTGCACCTGGCCGTGGGTCCGCTCGTGGAGCAGGGCTACGTGGAGCAGCGCTACATCGACGGCATCATCGGCAACGCCAAGGAATACGGCCCCTACTTCGTGATCTGCCCCGACCTGGCCCTGCTGCACGCTCGTCCCGAGCAGGGCGTCCTCAAGCGCCAGCTCGCGGTGACCGTGCTGCGCGAGCCCGTGCGCTTCAAGCCCGAGGGCCCCGACGTTCGCCTGCTCGTGACGCTGGCCGCCACCGACCCCGATGGCCACATCGACGTGATGCGCCAGCTCGCCACCATGTTCAGCGACCCGTCCAACATCGCCAAGATCGCCGAGGCCGCCGACGCGGACGAGATCTACGGCTACTTCTGCGAGTAGGGTCGCGGATTCGGTCAGATCCCGGCGCATGACGGAGCCGGGTCGACATAGGCGCCGCGGGCACATCGCGGCGAAGGAAAGAGGAAAGGAAAGGTAGAAATGGCAGTACTCGACTTCATAGTAAACATCTTGTCGACGCCCGCCATCCTCGTGGGCCTGCTCTCGCTGCTGGGCCTCGTGCTTCAGAAGAAGCCGATCGAGGACATCGTCTCCGGAACCATCAAGACCATCGTGGGCTTCCTGGTCCTGACCGCCGGCTCCAGCTATCTGCAGTCCGGCTCCCTGCTCGCCTTCGGCGAGGTCTTCAACTACGCCTTCAACATGCAGGGCGTCGTCCCCAACAACGAGGCGGTCGTCTCCATGGCCCTGAACGACTTCGGCCAGGCCTCCGCGCTCGTGATGTGCATCGGCATGATCTTGAACATCGTGCTCGCGCGGTTCTCCCGCATGCACTACATCTTCCTGACCGGCCACCACACCCTGTACATGGCTTGTATGATCGCCGTCGTGCTGTCCATCGGCGGCCTTGAGGGCTGGACCCTCTACCTCGCCGGCGGCTGCGTGCTCGCCCTGATCATGGTGCTGTCCCCGGCCTACTGCCAGCCCACCTTCAAGAAGGTCACCGGCTCCGACGGCGTGGCGCTCGGCCACTTCGGCGGCATCGGCTACGCCCTGGCCGGCGTGGTCGCCAAGCCCTTCAAGGGCAGCAAGTCCACCGAGGAGATCAACTTCCCCAAGCGCCTCGTGTTCCTGCGTGACACCACCGTGTCCATCTCCCTCACCATGATGGTGTTCTTCGTGGTCGTCACCGCCGTCGCCGTGGGCCGTGGCCTGCTGGGCGAGGACCCCACCCAGTTCAGCTACCTTAACGAGCTGCTGAACGTCGGCACCGAGACCAAGACCAACTGGTTCGTCTGGGCCATCACCTCCGGCATGGCCTTCGCCGGCGGCGTCTACATCATCCTGTCCGGCGTGCGCCTGATCGTGGGCGAGATCGTCCCCGCCTTCAAGGGCATCGCCGAGAAGCTCGTGCCCGGCGCCATCCCCGCCATCGACTGCCCGGTCGCCTACCCCTACGCGCCCAACGCGGTCATCATCGGCTTCCTCACCTCCTTCGTGGCCGGCATCGTGGGCCTTCTGATCCTCAACGTCGTGAACGCCAGCCTCATGCCCGTCGCGCTGATCCTGCCCGGCGTCGTGCCCCACTTCTTCTGCGGCTCCACCGCCGGCGTCTTCGGCAACGCCGAGGGCGGCATCAAGGGCTGCGTCGTCGGCGCCTTCGCCCACGGCCTGCTGATCACCATCCTGCCCGCCATCTGCATGCCCGTCTTCACGGCCCTCGGCTTCACCGCCGCCACCTTCTCCGACGCCGACTTCTCCTGGATCGGCATCCTGTTCGGTAACCTCGCCCAGGTCGCTCCCGGCATGCCGCTGCTCGTCATCTGCGTCCTGTGCTTCCTGGCCCCCATCGTCTATAACTTCGTTGCCCCCAAGAAGAGCGCCGAGTAAGTTTGGAGAGAATCCGTATGAAGTTCTTCATCGATACCGCTGACATCGACGAGATCCGCGAGGCCCTATCCTGGGGCTGCCTGGCCGGCGTCACCACCAACCCGAGCCTGTACGCCCGTACCGGCGGCAAGCTTGCCGACTTCGAGGGCCATATGGTCAAGATCGCCGAGCTGTGCGAAGGGCTGCCCGTCTCCGCCGAGAGCCAGGCCAAGACCCGCGAGGACATGATCGCGGAGGGCCGTCACCTCGCGAGCCTCGCCCCCAACATCGTGGTGAAGCTCCCGATCTGCGCCGAGGCGCTCGCCGCCACGCACCAGCTCGCCAGCGAGGGCGTGCGCGTCAACATGACGCTCGTGTTCTCCGCCCCGCAGGCGCTGCTGGCCGCCAACGCCGGTGCGCGCTACGTCAGCCCCTTCGTGGGCCGCTTCGACGACATCGCCGAGGACGGTATCGAGCAGTTCGGCAACGTGGTGGCCGCCATCGGCAACTACGACTGGACCGGCAAGAACGTGGATGACCAGGTGGAGATCATCACCGCCTCCGTCCGCACCCCCAACCACGTGACGCAGGCAGCCCTGCTGGGCGCCGACATCGCCACGGTGCCGTTCGCGGCGCTCAAGAAGTGCCTCAAGCACCCGCTCACCGACCAGGGCATGGCGTCCTTCGACGCCGACTGGGCCAAGGTCGTGGCGGAGGCCTAATATGGGCTCGGGGCGCGGCGCGCCCGCGCCCCGTTCTTAGTAGCAGGCCCGAGGGTCACCATCCCGCCGGGCACGATGCAAAGGAGTATTTCCGATGGCTATCCAGAAGATCATGTGCGCGTGCGGCTCCGGCCTCGGCTCCAGCCTCATGGTTGAGATGAACATCCAGGACGTCCTCAAGAAGATGGGCGTCGAGGGCGTGCAGGTCGTGCACTCCACCACCTCCGACGTGCAGCCCGGCGCCGCCGACCTGTTCGTCGTGGGGCGCGACCTCGCCGACTTCATCAAGGGCGTCCCCGCCGAGCAGATCGTGGTGCTCGTGAACATCGTCGACAAGAACGAGCTCGAGGGCAAGATGCGCGAGAAGTTCGGCCTGTAGGCCGCGACCCCCTGCCCGACACGAGCGCCCGTGCCCGCACGGGCAACGGAGCGCCAAGGGCCCTGCCTGTGGGCGGGGCCCTTCCCATACCGAACCGATCCGCGAGAGATGAGCGAACTATGGAACAAGCTGAACTCAATCGCCTCGACCTGCTGTGCAAGAAGGTCCGTCGCGACATCCTCCAGATGCTCGAGAAGGCCGGCAGCGGCCACCTGGGCGGCTCCATGTCCATCGTCGAGCTCATGAGCGTGCTTTACGGCAAGCGCATGCAGCACGACCCGAAAAACCCCCGTTGGGAGGAGCGCGACCGCGTGGTGCTCTCCAAGGGGCACGCCGGCCCCGCGTGGTACGCCACGCTGGCCGAGACGGGCTACTTCGACCGCGACATGCTGTTCACGCTCAACCAGGGCGGCACCAACCTGCCCTCCCACCCCGACCGCACCAAGACCCCGGGCGTCGACATGACCACCGGCTCGCTCGGCCAGGGCACGAGCACGGCCGCGGGCATCGCCACCGCGCTGCGCAAGAAGGGCAGCAACCGCCGCGTGTACCTCGTGGTGGGTGACGGCGAGCTCAACGAGGGCCAGTGCTGGGAGGCCTTCCAGTACCTCGCGCACTACAAGCTCGACAACTGCGTGGTGATCATCGACTGGAACAAGCGCCAGCTCGACGGCAGGCTCGAGGAGGTCATCAACCCCTTCAACATCGCCGACAAGATGCGCGCCTTCGGCTTCACGACCTTCACCGTCGACGGCCAGGACATCGCCGCCCTCGACGCCACGCTCGACGAGGCCGAGGCAGTGACCGATTCCGCCGTGTGCGTGGTGCTCGACACCGTCAAGGGCGCGGGCGTGCCCTTCTTCGAGACCTACGCGGGCAACCATTCCGTCAAGTTCACCGACCCGACTTGCCACGAGGTCGCCGAGGCCGCCATCGCCGAGCTTGACGCCGCCATCGAAGGGAGTGAGGCGTAGATGTTCACCATCACCAAGGACCGCGCCCAGAAGGGCGCCGAGCTGCGCGACGTCGTGGTGGAGTCCATCGAGGCCGCCATGGACGCCGACGACCGCGTCGTGGCCCTCGAGGCCGACCTGGGCGGCGCCAGCCGCTTCACCAAGATCCAGAAGAGCCATCCGGAGCAGTTCGTGCAGTGCGGCATCTCCGAGGCCAACATGATGGGCGTCGCCGCCGGCATGTCCTCCGAGGGGTTCGTGCCGTTCGTGCACACCTTCGCCCCGTTCGCGACGCGCCGCGCCTTCGACCAGATTTTCCTGTCCGGCGCCTACGCTCATAACACCATCAACATCTACGGCTCCGACCCCGGCTTCTGCGTGGGCACCAACGGTGGCACGCACACCTCCTGGGAGGACATGGCGCTCATGCGCAGCATCCCCGGCGCCGTGGTGTGCGACGCGGCCGACGAGACCCAGCTGCGCTGGATCGTGGGCGAGTTCGCCCAGGGTGAGGGCATCCACTACGTGCGCGCCAACCGCAAGGCCGTGCGCAACGTCTACGAGCCCGGCTCCACCTTCGAGATGGGTCGCGGCAACGTGCTGCGCGAGGGCGCCGACGTGCTGATCGTGGCCGCGGGCCAGCTGGTGAGCGATGCGCTGGACGCCGCCGAGACGCTCGCCGAGAAGGGCATCGAGGCCACCGTCATCGACATGTTCTGCGTGAAGCCGCTCGACCGCGAGCTGCTGCTCGAGCACGCCGCGGGCAAGAAGGCCGTCGTGACCTTCGAGAACCACGGCAACGCGGGCGGCCTGGGCGACGCCGTGGCCGCGGCGCTGGCCGAGAACCCCTGCGGCGCCAAGCTCGTTCGCCATGGCGTGGACGAGCGCTTCGGCCAGGTGGGCTCCCCCGACTGGCTGCAGGCGGAGTTCCACCTCACCGCCGACGACCTGGTCGCCAGCGTCGAGCGCGCGCTCGGGTGATCCCCATGGACCTCGCTCCCCTGATCGACCACACCCTGCTCAAGGCGAGCGCGCGCCGCTCCCAGATCGAGCGGCTCTGCGCCGAGGCTCGCGAGCACGGTTTCGCCTCCGTGTGCGTCAATGCCTGCTGGGTACCCCTTTGCCATGAGCTGCTGCACGGCAGCGACGTCGCGGTCTGCACCGTGATCGGCTTTCCGCTGGGCGCCACGTCGAGCGACGCCAAGGCCGCCGAGGCCGCGCGCGCCGTGACCGACGGCGCCGACGAGCTGGACATGGTCGTGAACGTGGGCTGGCTGCTCGACGGCGATCTCGACGCCGTGCGCTCCGACATCGCCGCGGTGGTGGCCGCGGCCGATGGCCGCTGCGTCAAGGTCATCATCGAGACCTGCCTGCTCGGCCCCGAGCAGATCGAGCGAGCCTGCCGCTGCGCCGTGGAGGCGGGAGCCGACTTCGTGAAAACGAGCACCGGTTTCTCCACCGGCGGAGCCACCGTGGAGGACGTGACGCTCATGGCAAAGACCGTGGACGGCGCCTGTCGCGTCAAGGCCTCGGGCGGCATCCATACCACCGAGGAGGCCGCGGCCATGGTGGAGGCGGGGGCGTCGCGCATCGGCACCAGCAGCGGCATAGCCATCGTCAACGGCTAGGAGCGGCGCGGCTTCGTGCTACAATGCCCCATGCGCGCCGTTAGCTCAGCTGGCAGAGCAGGGGACTTTTAATC
>Cebus_capucinus_imitator_PRJNA485217_SSR024__coassemble_878_pt1 | contig 40921 bp, 34 predicted proteins | sample Cebus_capucinus_imitator_PRJNA485217_SSR024__metabat2_low_PE_009 | metagenome-assembled genome bin Cebus_capucinus_imitator_PRJNA485217_SSR024
GTGGTGCACGAAGTTGGACCCGATGAAGCCGCAGCCGCCGGTGACGATGATGTTCCTGGGCTCGAAGGTCTCGGCCATATGGTCTTCCTCTCCCTTCATTGGTCCTCCTGGACCCAATTATGTCCTCATAAATAGGGAAAGCCCCCGTGGCAGCCAAATCGTGGCCGCCACGGGGGCTCATCGCATGCAAGGCATTCAGTCCGCCTCCGGCAAATAGACCTCCTCGTATCCTTGTTGGATCCGCGATCGCACATGGGAGTTCATCCCGCACCCAGAAGGACGACCCGCCCAAGCCGGCACAAGCATCCGCGATCCCCCTCACCAGAATCGATACAAACGCCGTTATATCGGCAAAACGAACTCAACCGTTTCAGGATGATTCCGATGGCCCGATTCACCACGAACCCGACTTCTTTCGCGTGAACGAATAGAGCTGCTCGAACCAGAACCCAGACTCATGACGTGATATGAGCGCGGACACCGACCGGCGCACAAGCTCCACCCCGGTACACGCTGCATACAGGGCGAGCAATGCACCCAGCATCGCGATGAGCGGAACCGGAAAAGATTGGAAGCGCTCTATATCAAAGGCGCCCTTCCACAGCGCTGAGCGCATGGGGACGTAATCCGTCATGAGATATACCGCGGTCGCGCAGGACGCGAGGCGATTGACCAGGGAGCTTCGGAACTCAAGCCGCTCGAAAAGCAGGAATAGACCGAATCCGGCCGCCATGGCGGCGAGGCCCGTCGTCTTGACGAGCCAAAGCCCTATCGACTTGCCGAGCAGCACCTGGATAGCGAGCTCGGCCATCCATCCTGCAAAGATGATTCCATAGCCCAAGCAGACGAACTTCCAAGGATTTAAGGTACCCCCCCCCTCACCTTTCATGAACCACTTGAAATACGCTATGACCGTCGCCATGCAACAGAACCCGAACACGCTATCGTTGCCGATTCCCGTCATGGGGACCATGGGCAGGACGCCCCAAACCGACAGGATGACCAGCGATAGGTTGCGATGAGCCTCCCTACCAAGGGCAAACAGCCCCTTCCTCAAGAACGGCAGCAGCATGAGGAACCCTGCATAGGCGCTCATGTACCACCAGAGCCCATTGATGAGCGGTAGGGCGCTACGAAGCAGGTCTTTGCCCTCAAGAGCGCCCGGCTGCATCACGCGCAGCGCGGCGAACAAAAAGATGCCGTAGAAAAGAAGCTGGCCCTCCATGAGCCACACCCTTTTGAGGGAGGATTTGAGGCCCTGCTCGCGATCGAGCAGATACCACGCCGATATGGCGAAGAAGCTCACGACGCCGACCTTGCCAGACCCCTCAAGGATCACCTCGAGGAAGAAGCGGTCGAAACCGATGGGCAACGTCGCCACGTCGAACCCGTTGTGAACCACGAAATGATGGGCGAGGATCATGAACATGGCGATGATGCGCAAGAGCTCTATGCCGGAGTTTCTACGCGACGCGGCGTTGCCGGCACGAAGACGATGAGTCGGTTCCGTCATGCTACCCCCTCAACGCGACGAGTTTTGAAAGGAACGGGCCGTTGCGCCACAGATATGCAACGTAAAAAGCCCCATAAACGACCGCCGCCGCCACATCGCTCAGCAAGCTCGCGGACAGCAGGAAAACGACTGTCAACAAGATCTCTTCGGCGGCCAGGTTCCGCCAAGGCAGCTCGAAGTGCCCTGCGAGCTCCCGCTCCATCACGATGGAGCGCGCGACGATCGCGACCACCGCGCCAATGACCGTCAACCTCACCGAGCCGAAGATGTAAGCCCCGCAAAGCCCCATGACCGCCGAGATGGCCACCGTCATCACGTTGATGGCCAGGAGACGTCCCTCCCAGCGGAGGACCTTGTAGAACGTAGCGCCCACGATGTCCGCCTTGCCGTCGAACAGGCATATCGGCAAGAGCAACGGCAGTATCTCGATGCTCTTCGCATATTTGGGCAACCATGCTAAGAAAACGCCCTTTAGGGGGAACACGAGCAGGTAGACACCGAGGAGCACGATAGCCATCCCCTGCCGGGCGTTCTCGAAGAAGGCTCTCAGCTCATGCGCCTTTGACCTCCTGAGCGCCGGAAACAGCACCATGCTCGCCTGGCTCACAAAGGTGAGGAAGAAGTTCACGAGCGAGAAGGAGAACGAGATCTGGCTGAACTCCGTGATACCGAAACGCGAATCGATCAGCATGCGAACGATACCGATCACAAGCTGGCCGGCAAGGTTCGCGACCATCAGTTTGATGCCGACGCGCGCGCTCTCCACCAACGCATGGACGCCTCGGGAAAAACCCACCCCACGACACCGGAGCACCTCGCGCCCATGGTAGACGCAGAACAGCATGGCGATAATCTTCGAGATGCTGTACACGACGATATAGACGCGGAAGTCGGAGTTGCCGAAAGCAACCAACACCAGAAGCGGAACGAGGAACGTCACCTTGTCCAAGATGACCGAGAGGGAGTACAGCGCGGTCTCGTTCACGGCCTGGAAGATATAGCCCAGATAGCATGAGATGTTGAATACTAGTACGTAGACGATCGTCGCTATAAGGACAAAAAAACGCTCGGGTCCAAAGTCAAACGAGAAAGAGGCGATGACAACAGCAATCCCCAGTATCCACTGGACTGAAAGCATCAAAACAAACTGTGAGTGTAGGCTGGATAAATCCAGCTCGCAGCGATGTTTTCCTCCATTTAGCAAATAGACGCCATCGCTAATTCCAAACTGGAACAAGCCGGCATAGCTGGAATAGAGTATGAAGAGCTGCCAATAGCCGTATCCCTCAACGCCGAGGACCTTGGGGACGAGCAAGCCCATCACGAAGCTCAGGCATAGACCGACGCCTTGGGACGCGAACGCGGCTCCCATATTCTTTAGTATTGATGAATGGTTCATGGAACCAGCCCCCATCCCCGATGGAACTCCATGCTCATACGCCATGAACGAATAGAGCGATGTTGAAACCTATGAACAGCGACACGGGACAAATAGCTCGTCAGGCTGCCTTATTTTTTGGATGTCATGCGTATGAGTAGAGTGCCAATGACACTGCCCACCATGCGAAACAGGACTTCATCGGAAAGAACCGGTCCCGAACGAGTAATGAACTGCAGAGCCTCTATAGCTATGGCTAGCACAAGGCAGCAAGCAACCGTCAAAGCTGCTTTTCTTCGCATCAGTCCATGCAGCAGTGAACCGAGCGGGATGAATAGCAGCGAGTTCAACAGCGCATTGAACAATCTCCGCTCATGGAATCCGCCTGTGCCACCATTGATGAGCCAGCTCTCAGCATCAAATGGAATCAGACGTACCTGAAATCCCTTTACTACGGAGTGTGACATCGTTATATCGAAGATGAACCCGATCCACCACACGGATGCGATCGCCAATCCGATGGACCGGATTATCGCCAATACCCGTGCGCTAACTCCAAACCTCGGTAATGCCATGAGCTGATACAGGACCAGGCATGCGACGCAAAAGACATACCCGAGGTAGAACGCCGCAAGGTCCATTGATAAGAGCTGACGCCAAATCAGCCACAGCATCTTGATTCCGGCGTTACTCATCCCATCTTGCTATCTGGCTGCAACGCGATCATCAGCTCAGTCAACCAGGACCGCTTGACTTGATAAGCATCGAGATAGCCCAGGAGTATCGCGGCGTTAAAGAGACGGCGTTTTTCCAAAAGCTCAAGACGCAACTCGCCGCACCTCCCCGAGCGCTCAAATACCCTCGCGACGGAATCCGGCGCGTGAGTATCTTTCGCAAACCTCAAAGCCTCTTTGTCTCCGAAAACCTTCATCCGGCACTCATCGATTCGCCTTGCTCGATTCCTCACCTTGTGCCCCGTGGCGTTGCCCCCGTGAATCCGGTGGCTTCCCAAGCGCTCGTGAAGCAGATAGAGCGATCCAGATACCTGCCCGCATTTCCAGACCCACTCATCGTGCGCCCAGCCATCAAAGCGGTAGCCCTCTATTCGCTTTAGGAAAGATGACCTAACCGCCATGGCCCAGCCAAGCCAGATATAGACACCGCCATTATGGGCCGCAACCCTTTCGAGCGAACCATCTCCCGTGATGGCGGGAGAGGCCTGTCCATGCACTGGAGATATGTTTCCCCCGCCATCAACAATGTCGTACTCATGGCATAGAACATCAACTTCATGATGAGAACGCATGACCGCGAGACACTTCTCGATCTTGCTCGGTTCCCAAGCATCATCCTGATCGGAAAAGAAAACGACATCGCATATATCCTGACATTCCGCAATCGCACAATGAAAGTTCTCTGCAAAGCCCAGGTTGCGCTCGTTAACCCTTATGCTCCAACGGCCTGATAGACCATGGTTCTTGACGTAATCCTCAACATACTGCACCGTCCCATCTACAGATCCATCATCACGGATGTAGACGAAATCCGGTTGAACCGTTTGCAGGCGAATCGAATCGAGCTGTTCTTCAATAAAAGAGATGCCGTTATAGGTGCATAACGCTACAGCGCTTTTCACAAGATCGACCCCGCTCATTTGCTTTGTTTTTTAGACAAACCCGCACTTGCACCAACACATGCAATCGCAGCGAGCGGAAAGAGATATTTAAACGTGCCCAAATCTGCAACGAACCACAAATCGACAAAATACAGCAGGAACCCGATACCCAATAACAGACACAGTCTTGAGCCGCTGCGTCTCCATCCAGAGACACAGCGAGCAATCACGGCGTAGAATACGGCAAGTATCGCAAAGACTCCCGGCCAAGCAAATTGCAGATACTGCAACACATAGTAATTGTCGATCGACTCAACACGCCTGCCATTGATAATGGCGGCGAAATTTGAAAAATTTGAAGCTTTCACTCCAAGTCCGATGAGCGGGTCGTAGTCCGGTGAAAAAAACAGGAGGGGCAGCAGGTTTCTATAGTCCCAGCTCTGCGTATAGACCCATTGCCAGTAGCCAAAGTTCTCCAGCGTGAAGTTCGTCCCGAAAAGGCTGTCCGAAAGCTGGCACAAGTTCAATATCACATATCTTCGAACAGGACCGAAATCTCTAAAGAGATAGACTAGCACCACGGCAAACGCAAAGAAGATGACGAGATAGGGCGTGATTCCGTATCGAATCTCGCGATCGGTAAAGAGATAGATGAACGCGAGCTCGGCAATGAGCAAGCATTGCGGCATGCGCGAGCCACTCAAAAGAATCGCCAGAGATGCTATCAGCACCGTCGGAAGGTGCTTGACGATGTTTACGCTGCGTCGCTCATGGTCATAGCAGGCAACTGGCGTCATAAGGATGAGATACAGACCGAAAGCGATGGGATGGCTACACATCGCCGCCGTACGATACGAGGAGGCCCTCCAGGTGGAGCCACCAGCCACCGACGGAATCGTGTGGACCAGTTCGTAGGGATTCCAATGCAGCGCGGCGTCTACACACGCGATAAGACATACCACGAGCAAGATGCGCGAAAGCAGTTTTGCCGTCCTAGGAATACCGAGTACAGATTTCGCGATATACATCACGAGGTAAAACGGGATTACCGCATCGATAAGTGTATTGAGCAGCGAATTCAAGTCATCACGGTAGCCGGCGGTAAAGCCCATGACGAATAGAAGGGGCACTATCGCGCAGCTGATGCCTTCGAAGGCGACAGATTGCGCAAACTCAGCCCTTCTATCCCTATTACACGCAATAGCCGCGATCATCAGAAGCATCGTGAGTCGCTGCGCGGTCAGGGCAAACGATGCCGTTCCGATGCCGAAATATTGCGGCATCGCGAAGACGCAGACCAAAAATACGATACTCATCCTTTGGAACGCTTTGCTCGGCGCACCTTTGACAGTGTTGGGCCGCATCATGATTCACGGCCCCATCTTTGCAATTGAGCTTCCACGGTTGCCTTAAGAAAAGGAGCGAAGTAGCGGCCGATCTGGCCATGGTCTTCAAAATCGCACTCCTTCTCGTACACCAGCCTGCCTGCTTTTCTCAAATCCCGACGCAAAAACTCGATATGCTCGTCATACGTATGCTCGCGCCTCGAATAGCAGAGAAACACCGGCTGATTCGATGAACCACTCAGCAGCTTTGTCTCGACCCTGTTGTTGAGCTCCTCAACGAGGGCTTCTCTTTCACCACAGATGTATGGGAGGAGGTCCCGATTGCCCTCGGGAAGCGAAGACTCGCGTTTCAGATAGTCGCCGAGCCTATACTGGGGAGCGCCGACGACCACCGCGCCATCGGGATCGCCAATGCCGAAATCCAGCGCAGCCCAGCCGCCCTTACTGGAGCCACAATAAATCCTGTGCTTGGCTCCCAACTGGCGCACTATAAGATCGATGAGCCCACGAGTCGATTCGTATACATCGAAATCTCCGTCTTCGCCAAGGTAATAGCAGCCACGGCGTTCCGGCCCGTACTCGTCGAGGACGAACAGCTTGGGGCATGCCACCGATGAAAGCGTCTTCACGTAGTTGTACCGTGCCGGTACACCCTTCCGCGTGCATGAACTGAAGACGATGAGCAGGCTATTCGAGGTGTCGTCTTCGCCCTTCATAAATAGGTATTTGAGCGGCCTTTTCCCGCCCTTAAAGGTTTTCTCAAAGCGTAGCTTCATCCCTAAGGCATAGGCATAGCCAACGCACTTGCTCACAAAGGAGGTATTGACCATCAATTAAACTCCGAGAAGGCTTTTGTACCTGCGAGATAGGAGAGGCAGGGCAACGAGCATCGAGATCTTTCCGCCATAGCGAAGATACAGGCCCATCATGCCGTGCATTTCCCCATTCTTAGAACGCCCAGGGAATCTCTTGGTTATAAACGAAGAGATGAGGCGGATCATTTCCCTTTTCGAACGTCCATCCTCGATAAGCGAGCACCAACCCACCCTGGAACACATGAGCAGCCGCACGCAGGAGTACTCTAGAAGCTTGCCGTACCTTTTCAATAACCCGTGGTTTTTGTAATAGGCAAGCACCTCATCAATGACCGGAAAAATCTGGGAACATTTTTCCACCGTCGCTGTAGACGAAGTAGAGCCACTCAAGACCCGTCTGCATACATAGGGCTTATCTATACAGGCAATTTGATTTACGTGCGGGAACAGCTTAAGAAAAAAGGCTATATCCTCCGAACCGCGGGTTTCGGCGAATGTGATTTGATGGGTGGACACAAGAGTCGATTTAACAAGATGCAGATACGGCTGCACCTGCATGCGTTTAAAGAGGTCGCCTTTTTGCGGATGCAGATAGATTTTCGAGTAGATTCTCGAGCTACCGTTACCGGTAAAACACCTCATACCGCAACGAACGAGGTCGGCATTCTCCGCCACCGCGGCCCGGTACATCATCTCGAACATCTCAGGTAAAACGAAATCGTCCGCGTCCAAAAAGCCGATATACTCTCCCTGGCAATGCGCGAGGGCAAGGTTCCGGGCATTTCCCTGGCCTCCATTGGGTTGGCTCAGAATAGTAATGCTCTTCGCGCTTTTTGCGGCGAACTCGCCTATCTCCCGCAACGTGCCATCGGTAGAGCCGTCATCGACGATAACGACCTCGAGCGATTCCAGCGTCTGCAAGTCAAGGGAGGCAAGGCACTCGCCAATCGTATCCTCCGCGTTGTATGCGGCAACGACGACGCTTACGCAAAACAAGTCATCGGAACTAAGGCTGACTAGCGCAGGAGAGGCTGACATCGCGCCCCCTACAGCTTGTAGACGTTGTCGCCGTCGCCCATGACGTTGCGCGGGTCCACCAGCGCGACGCCGCCGAAGGCCTCAGGCCTCCCCTTCACCTGGGAGTGGCCCACCATCACGATTACGAGCTCCAGGCCGTCCAGGAACTCCTCCATGGAGTGGACCTGGTTGGGGACGACGTCGTCCTCGACCCAGGGGTCGTAGACCCGGAGCGAGCCGGCGCACAGGTGCTCGTCCATAGCCTCCAGCATCTGCAGCGTGGGGCTCTCGCGTACGTCGTCGACATCCTCCTTATAGGTGAGGCCGTAGACGCCGACCTTGGACACGTCCTCGATACCCAGCTCGCGCATGGCCTGGCGCGCGCGGGAGAGCAAGTAGGCGGGCATGGAGAAGTTGGTCTGCAGGGCGAGGCGGATAAAGTTGGCGGTCTCGGGGTAGTCGCCCACCAGGAACCAGGGGTCCACCGGGATGCAGTGACCGCCCACGCCCGGGCCCGGCTGCAGGATGGACACGCGCGGGTGCTTGTTGGCGATGCGGATGACCTCGTAAACGTCCATGTCACCGACGCGGCACACCTTGGCGAGCTCATTGGCGAAGGCGATGTTCACGGCACGAAAGGTGTTCTCCACGACCTTGGTCATCTCGGCCGTGCGGATGTCGGTGAGGGCGATCTCTCCCTGGCAGAAGGAGGCGTAGAGCTCGGTCACGCGTTTGCCCACCTCGGGGTCGTCCGCGCCGATGGTGCGGTTGTTGTGCATCAGCTCCGCGACCATGTTGCCCGGGATGATGCGCTCCGGGGCGTGGACGAGCGCCACGTCGGAGCGCTTGCGGCTCTCGAGCACCGGGAGCACGAAGCGGTCGATGGTGCCGGGCGACACGGTGGACTCGATCACGCAGGTCGCGCCCTCGGGGGCCACGTCCAGCACGTTCAACACGGCGGCGACCACATACTTGGCGTCGATCTTCTTGTCAAGTCTGTCGTAGGGGGTGGGGACGCTCACGATGTAGGTGTCGCACACCTGGTAGTCGGTGGTGAAGCGGATGCCGGCCTTGAGAGCGTCGACGAACAACTCGTCCATCCCCTCCTCCTTGAAGGTAGTCTTGCCGGCGTTCAGGGTAGCGACGAGGCTCTCATTGTAGTCGGTTCCCACGACCTCCACGCCATGGGAGGCCATCATGAGGGCGGTGGGTAGGCCGATGTAACCGAGCCCGATGACGTTAACCATTAGTTGTTCTCCTTCTTTAGGAACTTGTATTTGTATGTGAGGGCGACGAATTTTGCATTGCCAACGATGTAGCGCTTCCAAAGCCTCCCGGGCTCTTGGATAAAGCGGTAAAACCACTCGAGACCGTGATCTTGCATCCACTTGGGCGCACGGTCCGTCACGCCCGCAACGACATCGAAGCTGCCGCCCACCCCCATCACGAAGGGGATGCCGATCTGATTGAGGTATTTATGGACCCAGCGCTCTTTCTTAGGCGACGAAAAGGCGACGAACATCATGTCCGCGTCCGATGCGGCCATATCGGCAACGATCTGCGGTTCGTCCGCCTCGGTGAAATAGCCGTTTCGATAGCCCACGATTCGGATTCCCGGATACCGTTCTTCGAAAATTCCCTTGACCTTGAGGACGACCTCCTCCTTGGCACCGAAGAGGTAAACGCCCCAATCCTTCTTGGGTGCAAGCTCAATTAGGCGCAGGAAGAGGTCGATGCCCGCAACGCGCTCGCGCATGGGGACACCGAGGCACCTGGCCGCCCAAAGGACCGAGGTTCCGTCGGCGTTGATGAGCGGGCAGCCATTCACGATCTCGGCAAGCTCGGGGTCGGACTCCATGAGGTTGAGCTTGGACGCGTTGATCACCACATGCTGGGTGGGCGTACCCCGAGCTATGATTCCCTCGACCTCCTCGACGGTCTCTTCCATCGTGAGGTCATTGACATACGAGCTGAGGACCTTTCGTCTGCTATCAGCCAGCTTGTCAGTCAATCTAGTCTCCTTGCTATCTCCGGCGCTCTCCCCCATCAGCTCGCCCCCTCGCCCTTGAAGACCGCGCCCACCGTGAGCAGGACGATCTTGAGGTCGAGTAGGAAGCTCCTGCGGGCGATGTACTCCAGGTCCAGGCGCACCATGCCGTCGAAGTCGGTGTTGTTGCGCGCGGACACCTGCCACAGCCCCGTGATGCCCGGCTTCACCGCCAGGCGCTGCAGGTCGCGGGCCGTGTACTCTCGCACCTCGCGCGGCAGCGGCGGGCGCGGGCCCACCACGGACATGTCGCCCAGAAGCACGTTCAGGAACTGCGGGAACTCGTCGATGGAGTGCTTGCGGATGAAACGGCCTATGCGCGTGACGCGCGGGTCCTCGCGCATCTTGAACATGGCGCCGCGAATCTCGTTGCGCTCGAGCAGCCCCGCCAGGCGCTCGTCGGCGTCGGCGTGCATGCTGCGGAACTTCCAGATGCGGAAGGTCGACAGGTGCCCGTCGCGGTGCGTGCGCCCCACGCGGACCTGGCCGTAGAACGGGTTGCCGGGGCTCTCCAGGCGGATCGCCGCGGCCAGCACCAGGCTCGGCACGGCGATCAACGCGAGCACCGCCGCCGAGAACGCGATGTCGAACGCCCGCTTGCCCGCGCGGTAGAGCACGCGCGAGCGGTCCCAGTCCTTGACCGCCTGCATCCCGCGGAAGCGCGGGAGGACGCCGTGCGCGTCCGCGCGGGCCAGGGCATCGTCCACGAGCTCGGCGGCCGAGCGCCCCGGCTCGGGTGCACGGTGGTCGTTCACCACCGGGCCCACCTCGGGGTCGAGCGCCAACGCGGCCACCGGGATTCCTGGGCCCCTCTCAGGCGATATGCTGTTGTTCCCCACGCTTTGCGACAATGGCCAACCCCACCTTCGCTGTGGTCGTACGTCCAAACATCTGCACTTCCAACAGCGCGGTCCCCGCACGGCGGTTGACCTCCTTGATGCAACCCTCGCGCCCACGCAAGGGGCCGCTCACCACGCGCACGGTGTCTCCCTCGATCACGCCCACGCTCATGCGGACGCAGCGGTCGCGCTCGTCGGCGTAGGTCTGGATGAGCGCGCATTCCGCGCGGGAGAGCGGGGTAAAGCTCTCCCCCACCCGCAGCAGGCGCGTGAACTCCGGCGTGGCGCGCAAGAGCTCGTTCAGCTCCTCCGCGCGCTCGGCGTCGGCCACCACGTAGCCGGGATAGAGCGGTAGGCGCAGCTTACGCCACACCCCTTGTCGCTTGCGCTCGAGCTCACAGGTGGGCACGAAGCACTCGCGCACCACGCGCTCTCGACCGGCCACGACGGAAAGGTCCGTATCCGCCCGGATTATCAGGCGGCTCATATAGTCCTCGCGCCCTGCCGGGACCTGTATCACGTACCACATGGCGACCCTCCGAAAAGACCCGCCAGCACGGCGGCGCGCAAGGCTGATGCTGCGCAATGCCGCCGATGCGGCCCCTTTGCGCATGCCTACGGCCACCCGCGCGGGCGAGAAGTCTGTTGGAATATGCAAACTCTTGGGCCCTCGGGTCCACCACAGGCACCACCCGATGGGTATCCAAGATATGTTTCGCGAAAAGTCGTCCTGCGCGCATGGCGCGCCATGACGCGGCTTTCTGCCAGGGAACCGTACGTGGCCCGCGAGCACGAACGCGTCCGCATACGGGCCCCTGGCAACAAGCTGCTACCGGGCGGGGCCGCTACGTCTTGCTCACGATGTCCAGCCCCACCTTGGCCACGCCCCCACGTGAGAAGCCCGTGTCGAGCCAGGCCAAGCGCTTGCGCCGGTTGAAGCTCTTGACCATGCTCTCGCGCCCGGTAAGCGGCCCGGAAAAGACCTGCAGGCGGTCCCGTACCAAGCGCGCGCCGCTCATGCGCAGCACATGGTCAGGACCGGCCATCGGCCCCACAAACTCCGCCTCCTCAGACGTGAGCGCGGCGGCCTTGCCGCCCACGCCGAGAAGCCTCTGGTAGCTGGCAGAAAGCTTGAGCGAACGCTCGAAGCCGCCGAGGTCCGCCACGGAGATGAAGAGGTAGCCCGGGTAGAGCTGCTCGAGCTCCACGCGCCACACGCCGGCGCGCTTGCGCTCCAGCTCGACCTGCAGGGAAAAGACGTCCTCGACGGCGGAGCCCGCGAGCCGTGCGATACGGCGCGCCATGGCCCCCTCGTGCCCGGGGGTCACGTGCAGGGCGTAATAGGTTTGTGCGAAAGCATTGGATGCAGCGGGCGCCAATCGGCCGCCCGACGCTATCGGAGCGTTATTTCGAACGCCCCCCCCCAGCTCGAAAACCGGGGTGCCGCACGGCGCGGGAACATTGGGGGCGAGAGCGCCCATGGAAATGGAATCGCAGGTCAGAGTACCCATAGTCGCAGTCACTCCTCCCCAGAAACGCGCCATGGCATCATGAATGGGAAGTATATCAGAGCCAACCGCGCTATCCGGGGTTTCCATCCCATCCACATCTTGACGGGGGCCCTACCAGTGCGCGGCGGCGATCGGGCCCGTATGCCCCCCGGCGGAGCTCTCCAAACACGCAGCATTCGGAGTTTCGTTACAGTTTATACGGCCTTATACGGCCAAACGTGTCTCCATGTTGAAGCGGTATGGCGCGCATCGCCGACTCATTGTCGCTTTTTCGCCGTTTTAGGCGCTCCAAACGTGCAAAAACATGACAATGAATGCGGCGCACCCCCGTGTCGATTATTCATTGAGATGAAAATGCACTCCCTGCGGCCAGGAAGTGCATTTTCATCTCAATGAATTGAGGGAACGGCCACGGGCACGGGGAGTCGTCGCGAGACGGCCACGTCCACGCGAACGCGGACCCGCCGCGACGGGTTCGCGTCACTGTTCGCGCGGCATCACCCCGTGTTCTGAAGGCCCGCGGAGACGCCGGTCACGGTCGCCAGGATCAGGCTCAGGTACTCGGCCTTGGCCTCCTCGGACAGCTCGTCCTGGTTGGCGCGGACCTCGCGCAGCGCGCGCACCTGTGCGAGCGACAGCGCGTCCACGTACGGGTTGCGCATGCGCACGGCGCGGCCGAGCACGCGGCGATGCTCCAGCGGCCAAGCATCGCCCACGATATCGAGCACCCACTTGCGGGTGAGCCACATCTCGTTGTACACCTTGGCCGAGAGGTCACCGCGGTCGCCCAGCGCCAGGTACATCTTGGAGATGCGCTGGTCGGTCTTGGCGAGCGACATCTCGATGTTGTCGATGAACGTGGTGAACAGCGGCCACTCCTTGTAGGCGCGCTGCAGCAGCTCCAGGTCGCCCAGCTTCTCGCAGGCGCTTCCCAGCCCGTACCACGCGGCCAGGTTGATGCGCGCCTGGCTCCAGGAGAACACCCACGGGATGGTGCGCAGGTCGTCCAGGCTCTTGGCGCCCAGGCCGCGCTTGGCCGGACGGCTGCCGATGGGCAGCAGGCCCACCTCGGTGAGCGGGGTCACCGTGGAGAACCAGGGCGTGAAGTCCTCGGTGTGCAGCAGGTCCAGGAAGGCGGCATGAGAGGTCTCGGACAGTACGTCGGCCATCTCGGCGTACTTCTCCGTCATGACGGTGTTGGTGCGCTCCACGGAAGGCGCGCTCGTGAGCAGCGTGGCCGCGGCGACGCTCTCCACGTGGCGCTGCGCCAGCGCGGGGTTGCCGTAGCGCGCAAAGATGACCTCGCCTTGCTCGGTGAGCTTGAAGCAGCTGTTGACGGAACCCTTGGGCTGCGCCAGCACGGCGCGGTTGGCCGGGCCGCCGCCACGGCCTACGGCGCCGCCGCGACCGTGCATGAGCACCAGGTCGATATCGTTGCTCTCGGCCCACGCGGCGATGCGCTCCTCGGCGGCGTGCAGCGCCAGCGTGGCGGTGGTGGGGCCGGCGTCCTTGGAGGAGTCGGAGTAGCCGAGCATGATCTCCATCTTGCGGCCGGTCTCGGCCAGGCGCTTCTGCACCGCCGGGACCTTGAGCATGCCGTCGATCACCGTAACGCAGTTCTCCAGGTCCTCCAGCTGCTCGAACAGCGGGATCACGTCGAGCGCGGGCACGTCCTCGGGGTGCGCGAAGGCGAGGCTCGCCAGCTCGTACACGTCGGCCACGTTCTGGGCGCTCTTGGTGAAGGAGATAATGTAGCGGCGCGCGGCCTTGGCGCCGTAGCGCTTCTGGATCATGCCGAGCGCGCGGAAGGTGTCCAGGACCTCGCGCGTCATGGGCTGCAGGTCGCCGTTCACTCCGTGCTCGCGGATGTCGGCGAGCGCGCGGCTGTGCACCACGGAGTGCTGGCGGAACTCCGTCTCCACCATATGGAAGCCGAAGGTCTCCACCTGCCAGATGATGGTCTGAACCGGGCCGTAGGCGGCGCGGACGGCGCCGGCCTCGGCCAGGCTGCGCTGCACCACGCGCAGGTCGGCCAGGAACTCCTCGGCAGAGCGGTACATGGTATCGGCGTTACGGCGCACGGTGGCGTCCAGGCGGTCGGCCATCACGAGCATCACCGCGCGGTGCATCTCGGAGGCGGAGATGAGCTGGGCGCGGTCCGTGAGCTTCTCGCTCATCTCGACCTGGTGGTTCCACAGGTTGACGAGCTCCTCGGACGGCTTGGTGTAGGTGGCCTCGAGCGTGAGGTTGCGGCCGATGCGGCGACACTTGTCCTCGAGCTTGGCGATCATGTGGTTGGCGAACTTGGCGGCCACCTCGCGGCTCACCTTGGCGGTGACGTTGGGGTTGCCGTCGCGATCGGTGCCGATCCAGCTGCCGGGGTGGAAGAACGCCGGGCACACGGGCGGCACGGTGCCGGCCTTCTCGCCCAAGATCCAGTCGTCGAAGCGGCGGTAGACCATGGGGATGGTGTCGAACAGCGTGTTGTCGAAGATGTCGATGATAGTGTCGGCTTCCTCGACGGGCGTGGGCTTCTTGATCGCGATAGGGCTCGTGCGCACCAGGGCGTCGATCTCCTGCAGCATGTGGCGCTCGTTCTCCATGAGGTCGGAGCCGCCCAGGCGTGGGCGCTCCTCCAGCAGGCGGGCGATGCGGCGGATCTTGCCCTCGACGGCCTTGCGGCGCGCCTCGGTGGGGTGCGCGGTAAAGACGGGATGGAACTCCAGGCGGTTCAGCAGCTCGGTGGCGCGCTCGGGGCCCACCTCGTCGATGAGCTGGCGGTACGCCACGGTGAGCTCGTTTGCCGGGTCCACGGCGGAGTCCACGGACACGGAGCCCTCGCGCTCGCGCAGCACGCTCACGCGGTAGTTCTCCTCGGACAGGTTGGCAAGGTGGAAGAAGGAGGTGAAGGCGCGGACCAGCACCTGCGCGCGGTCGATATCCAGGCCGTCGATGAGCTCCACAGCCTCACGGAAGGCGGCAACGCTGACGGAATCGCCCTCGGGGATGCCCTGGGCGTCCACCGTCTCGGCGTTGGCCTCGGTGCCGGGGTTGCCCTCGTTGGCCGTCACCACGCAGCCCAGCAGCTTGTCGAACAGCTCGCTGACCTGAGGGTCGTACTCGGTGAGGACCTTGCGCTCCAGACGCAGGAACAGCGCCAGGTTATCGCGCAGGCTCTCAGGGATGTCGATCTCGGTGATATCGTTCAAGAGCTTCCCCCTTCGGCTCAGCCAGTATGCTCGCCCATTATAGGCGTGCCGCGAGCGCGTGCTTTACCTAGCAAAAGTGTTTACATTCGTTTCCATAAAATCGGCGAACGGGGATAAATTCGCTGCAGGCGGGTGGAGTGAAGACGCGGACGAGGGTTTGGGGCACCGCGCGCGGGCCCTTCCGCGGGCGGTGGTGCCGCGCCTGGCAGTTGGCACCGCGCGACATGTCGGTCCCCGATGAGAAGAGCCCGCCGATCGCCCGACGGGCCCAAGGGTCTCGTACATGCGCGGGCACCTCGCCCGGAGGTCGCGTACGCCCCTACAGGCGCTCGCGCACGGCCTCCACCAGGCCCGCGCGCGGCACCAGCAGCTCCTCGTGGCTCCGCATGTCGCGCAGCTTGACGTTGCCGCCGGCAAGCTCGTCGCCGCCGATGACCACCATGAGGCCCGCGCCCAGCTTGTCGGCCTGCTTGAACTGCCCCTTGAGGGAGCGGCCCTGGTAGTCCGCCTCGGTGCGCACGCCCGCGGCGCGCAGCTCGCGGCAGGCGGAGAACACCTCGCCGCGCAGCTCGGCGCCGGCGTTCGCCACGTACACGCAGGGCTCGGGCTCCATGGCCATCTCCCCGCCAAAGGCCTCAAGCGCCAGCAGCGCGCGCTCGAAGCCCACGGCGAAGCCCACGCCCGGGGTCGGCTTGCCGCCCTCGAGCTCCACCAGCCCGTCGTAGCGGCCGCCGCCGCCGATGGAGCCCACGCCGGCGCCCGGTGCCTCCACCTCGAAGACGGTGCGGGTGTAGTAGTCCAGGCCGCGCACGAGCGTCGGGTCCTCCACGTAGGCCACACCCGCGGCGTCCAGGTAGCGCTTGACCTGCTCGTAGTGCTCGCGGCACTCCTCGCACAGGTTGTCGCCCATGAGCGGGGCGTCGGCCATGACCTCGCGGCAGCGCTCGTTCTTGCAGTCGAAGGCGCGCAGCGGGTTCAGCTCGGCGCGCTCGCGGCACTCGTCGCACATGTCGTCGGCGTGGTCCAGAATGAACCGCCGCACCTGCTCGCGGTAGGCTGGGCGGCACGACGGGTCGCCCATGGAGTTGATCAGTAGGCGGAGTTTGGAGAGGTCGAAGCCCAGGCGCTTGTAGAACTCCATGAGCATGATGATGCACTCGGCGTCGGCCGCCGGGTCAGGCGCACCCAGCCACTCGATGCCCACCTGGTGGAACTGGCGCAGGCGCCCCTTCTGCGGGCGCTCGCCGCGAAACATCGCCTCGCAGTAGTAGCCCTTGAACGGCGCGGCGCCCTGCGGCACCAGGTTGTTCTCCACCACGGCGCGCACCACGCCGGCCGTGCCCTCGGGACGAAGTGCCAGGCGCTGCTTGGCCTTGAGCTTCGCGTCGGTGCCCTCATCCAGCACGCGCGCGAGGTTGGCACCGGAAAACACGCGGAACATCTCCTTGCGCACCACGTCCGTGGACTGGCCGATGCCGTGCACGAACACGTCCACCTGCTCGATGGCTGGGGTCTCGATGGGCTCGAAGCCGTACGGCCCGAACACCTCGGCCGCGACCTGCTGCATCTTGGTCCAGGCGCGCATCTCGCGCCCCATGAGGTCCTTGGTGCCCTCTGCCCTCTGTGCCTGCATCTGCCGTCCCTTTCGCCTAGAGCCTCGCGGCGCGCCGCCGCGGTTGATCCGAAATCCCCATTATATACACGGCGCCGCACGGCGCATCGCCCCACGCTACCCGAATCGCCGGCGCAAGAACGAGAAGTGCGTCTCCGACAGCACGATGGAAATGAAGATCAGCGCAAATCCCGCCACGAGCCTTCCCGTGAGCACCTCTCCCGCCAGCAGCACGGAGAACAACACCCCCGAGGGAGACTCCAGCGAGAGCAGGAGCGACCCTGTGGAGCTGGGCACGTGAGCCAGCGCCAGGTTCTGCACGAGCAACCCCACGCAGGTGCAGAACACCGCGAGGAACGCGAGCGTGCCGATAAGGCCCGGGGTCCACGCGTTCGCGGGCGGCATGTCCTCCACCGCGAGCGATACCGCCAGACAGCCCAGCCCCACGGCCAGGAACATCCAGAACGTGATGGCGTTGACGTCCAGGTCGCGCCCGACCTTGGCCACCAGCGCGATCTGCGCGGCGAAGAACACCGCCCCCACCAGGGTCAGCAGGTCCCCCGTCTGTACGGAGAGGTTGTCGAGCGCCACGAGCGCGATGCCTCCGAGGCACAGGATGGCCGCGCCCACGTTGTAGCGCGTGAGCCGCTCGCGGGCGATGACATGGCTGATGAACGGCACCAGGATGCAATAGGTGCCGGTGAGGAAGGCGTTCTTTCCGGCGGTGGTGTCGGTGAGACCCAGGGTCTGGAACACGTAGCCGCCGCCCATGAGCAGGCCCAGGACCAGCCCCGTCTCCACGGTGCGGGCGTCGAGGTGCGCACGGACGCTCCCTCGGCACGTGACGAGCATGATGAGCGCCGCCGTGGTGAACCGGCACGCCAGCAGCAGGAAGGTCGGCAGCGTCTCGAGCACGTCCTTCATCACCAAAAACGAGAAACCCCACATCAGGGCCATCGCCACCAGCATCGCCTTCCAGAACAGCGGCGAGCGTGCGCCGGCGCCGTGGAGGACGGGCGCGGGGCTCGCGGTCCCTACAGGCGCCTCCGCTGGCCGGTCAATGGGATGCGACGACGACATACGCGAAACCTCGCTCTCGCACGCGGCGTGGTGTCCGCGCCCCACCCTCCCCGGGCAGCGCGCCGCCAAGATGACAAGCCTTCACGTGCGACGGACTCCCTGTCGCACCGTCAAGAATGTACCAGCTGCGGCATGTCGGCTCAAACTGGCTCACGGCGGGGGTCTGGCGGTCGGAACGGTCTTCTCACCGCCTGAGAAGACGGATTTGTACATCCGCGCCGACTGAGAAGACAACTTCGTACAAAAATCGGCCTCAGAATGTACGTTTCTGTCTTCTCATGCCCAAAGCCGACCGTACGACACGTCAACCTCGCGGAATCCCGAACATGTCGAGCGTTTTCAGCAGCGGCCATGTATCGCGCGCCATGTCGAACGTGAACCGAAGCACTGGGATGCCCAAGGCCGTGATCTGCGACTCACGCGTTCGCTCGTCGCGATACGCTCGATTCATCGACCGACCACCTAGCATCCCCTCGTCCTCGGTCTTCTCCATTCCGTCGAGTTCGCCGCCCACCTGGCTGAACGGCCTTGCACCCGCAACGGGCATCCGGACCGGGTGCGGCAGGTCCCAATAGTAATCGAAGCGGTATACACGTCCGCTTCCATCCGGCCTCGGAACCTCTACCTGCAGTTCGGGCACCATCACCTGGTTCTCGATCATGACCGCCCGCGCATAGGATTCGCCGCCGCTCTCGCTTCGCGCATCCACGTGTGGCATGACCAGCCGAACGCTCCCCATACCTCGATAACCCGCATATCGATTGGCGAGCATATCGAGCAGTTCCGCCTGGTTGAGCGAACAAGCCCGCGCCAAGGAATCACCCACGGCGAGACCGTTCCGGAAATCGAGCGCCGCCATACAGTCAAACGCCGTCCGCAAGGAACTCGTCACCATCAAGTCGCCAACCAGCTCGACCTCGGAATCATTGATGGCATGGATCATCACGCCCCGGGATACCCGTGCATGCGGGCCGACGACATGGATAGCTCCCATCACCTCGGATTTCGGCACCCAGAGCCCATGGATGAATGCCGCGGTCATCGAGCAGAACACGCAATCGGGATGCAGGGAGGCATAGGTGCGGACGACGCGCCATGCGCGCACCTTCCATTTCAAGGCAGCCCACACCTCCGCTCGGGCAAACATACCCGGATGCGGCTCGACAAGCTCGCCGGAACACACGCGCCGCCGCAGGACACGCCGCTCAAGATCGGTAGATGGAATGGCGAGCAGGTCAAACCGCTCCGAATCATCCATCATCTGCTCTACATGACGATCATGACTCATGAGCCGCCCCCTCGCCGCATAGCCATTGCTTGCTTGGAACGATACGGCATGACCCACGCTCGCTTTTCCCGCGCCCTGACACACATCAGCGCCCCATCTGCGCCAAGAACACGCCGTCGCAGGTAAACGGCTCATCCTTGTGCAGAGCGAATCGGTCAGACGGTTGAATTTCAACCGCCAGCGGCGAGCTCCCATGTCGAGAGCACACGAATCCGACTTCTCACCGCCCGAGAAGACGGATTTGTACATCCGCGCCGACTGAGAAGACAACTTCGTACAAAAAACGGCCTCAGAATGTACGTTTCTGTCTTCTCACGCCGCCGAGGGGGCCGGAACGGTCCGTGCCGGCACAAAAAGGGCCCGGTGGCGACCGGACCCTTTTCGCGAACTCGCTTTTAGCTGCCGCCTACGCGCGGCCGACGGAGCCGAGGTTGGCCATGCGGACCTTCACGATCTCAGTGATCTCGGCCATGCCCTGCTTGCCCGGCTTCTTAGGATCGAAGCAGCCCGGATTCTCGGCCATGTAGGCCATGAAGCCCTTGGTGTAGGCCTGGCGCAGCTCGGTGGCGTAGTTCACCTTGCAGATGCCGTTCTTGATGGCCTCGGCCACCTGCTCGTCGGGCACCCCGGAGGTGCCGTGCAGCACCAGCGGGATATCCAGCTTGGAAGCGATCTCACGGACCACGTCCTGCTGGATGTGCGGGGTACCCACGTACACGCCGTGCGCGGTACCCACGCCGATGGCGAGGCTGGTGCAGCCGGTGCGCTCGACGAACTCCACGGCCTCGTCCGGGTCGGTGTAGGGGTTCTCGCCCTCGACCGCCGGGCCGTCGTCCTCCTTGCCGCCGACCTTGCCGAGCTCGGCCTCCACGGGAATGCCCATGGCGGCGCCCACGCGGGCCACCGGCGCGGTCACGGCGATGTTCTCCTCGTACGGCACGTGGCTGCCGTCGATCATCACGGAGGTGTAGCCGCACTTCATGGCCTGCATGCAGCGCTCGAAACCGTCGCCGTGGTCCAGGTGCAGGGCCACGGGCACGCTCGCGCGCGCGGCGGCAGCGGACACCATACCGTAGAAGTAGTCGAGGCCGGCGGACTTCACCGTGCCCGGGGTGGTCTGCATGATGACGGGGGACTTGGTCTCCTCGGCGGCGGCCAGCACGGCCATGACGAACTCGAGGTTCTCGACGTTGAAGGCGCCCACGCCGTAGTGGTTCTTCTGGGCGTCGAGCAGCATCTCCTTGGTGGTTACGAGCATGAGCGGTCGCTCCCTCCTGCATCCCGCGCGACGCGCGGTGAGCATCGACTCGCCGAGGACCTCACCTCGGCGCCTTTCGCAACACATTGTAGGCGATTACCTGCGAAAACGTTATAACGCGACAGGAGACGTCGGTGAGCGGAAAGAAAGGGAAACGCAATCGCCAAGGTGGCTTTTACCCGCACGAAACCTTTCGTTTCTGCGAAAAGAAAGTGAATGACAAGCTGTTCGTTTTGCTTAAAGAAAAGTAAAGCAAAATAGAATCTGCACAATTCGCGTTGAGGACGAGGAGGCCCCATGCCGAGCGGGAACAGCAGGGCGTTTGCGGAGGAGCGCCGCGCCGCCATCATGGCCATGCTCGAGCGCGACGCCTCCGTGCAGGTGGCGGACCTCGCGCGGAGCTTCGGGGTGTCCTCCGTCACGGCCCGCGGGGACCTGGACGCGCTGGCCGCCGACGGCAAGCTCCGCCGCACGCACGGGGGCGCCGTCTCGCTGCAACGCGCCCTCACCGTCTCGGTGCAGGACCGCCGCGTCAACGTGAACGTGGGCGCCAAGCAGGCCATCGCCCGCGCGGCGTTGGGCCTGGTCGAGTCGGGAGACACGGTGCTCGTGGACTCCGGCACCACCGCGCTCGAGTTCGTGCGCCTGCTTGACATGCGCATGGGCATCACCGTCATCACGGCGGACATCACCATCGGCGATTACATAGACGAGAGCATGCCGAGCGTCGACTGCATGCTGCTCGGCGGCAGCCTGCGCAAGGGGCACCGCTACCTCTACGGCCCGCTGACCTTGCAAGCGCTCGGGATGGTGCACGCTGACCTCGCGGTGATCTGCCCGGGCTCGTTCATCCCCGCGCGCGGCTTCATGACGGACTTTCCGCAGATGGCGGAGCTCAAGCACGCGATGCTCAACGCCGCACGACGCCGCGCGGTGCTGCTGGACGCCGCCAAGGTGGACTCGCGCGGCGTCATGCGCGTGGCCCAACTGCCCGACGTGGACGTGATCGTGATGAACGAGGACCCGGAAGGTATCGTCGCCACCGCGATCGAGGCCCTCCCCGAGGGCACGCGCCGCCCCCAGCTCATCGCCTAGACGACGCGTCATGGAAAAGGCGGCGGGTACGCCTTGAAGCGCGCCCGCCGCCTTCCGTTTTCCGAGCGGTTGCCGCTAACCCAGCAGGTCGGCGATGTCATCCAGAATCTGCTCGGCGTTGGCGCGGGCATAGGCCTCCACGTCGATCACCCGCACGGGGGCCGCGGTGGCCTCGCGCAGGTTGGCCTCGGCGAAACCGACCTGCGGCGCCAACAGCACCACGTCGGAGCTGGACAGATGCTCGATCGCATCGGCGAGCGGATGCGCCTCGATGGCGTAGCCTACCCCGCGGGCCTTTGCCACGCGCTCGAGCTTGGCCACGAGCAGGCTCGTGCTCACGCCCGCATTGCAGCAAACCAGGACCTTCTTCATACCTCGACCGCCTTTCCGTCAGCCAAAAAAGGGACTGCATCATACCGTGAGACGAAAGCGAAACAAGACATGGCGGCCCCTGCGGAACGAAATGCAGAAAAATTGCTAAGCGAGTCAAGCATTTCGCCCCGCAGGGACCGCCACGAATCCGAAGCCAGGGTAGGGTGCAAGCGAAGCGAGCGCCCTACCCGAAGCGACATATGAGCGACGCCCATAACGTGCCAATACCCACCAGGGACGCACCCCTCCCCTTCCGCAATCGCACAGAAGCGAAGGTCGGCGGCACTTGCCCGGAGCGAAACCTCGCACCGAGGCTGAACGTAGGGCAAGCGTCGCCGACCGATGGGTAGCCGAAGCTCGAGTGCTACTTCTTTTGGACGTACTTCAGGCAGTCCAGCGTCACGGCCACCAGGATGATGATGCCGGAGCACACGAACTGCAGGTTGGTGTCGATGCCCAGGATGGTCAGGGCGTAGGTCAGCGCGGTGAAGATCAGCACGCCGATGGTGATGCCGGAGATCTTGCCGATGCCGCCAGTGAAGGACACGCCGCCCACCACGCAGGCCGCGATGGCGTCCGTCTCCCAGCCCTGGCCGTACGCGGCGGAACCGGAGCCCACCATGCGGATGCACTCGAGCCAGGAACCGAAGCCGTACAGGATTCCGGCCATGATGAACACGCAGATGGACACGGCGAACACGTTGATACCGGAGACGCTCGCGGCCTCGGGGTTGCCGCCCACGGCGTACATGTTCTTACCGAAGGTGGTCTTGTTCCAGATGAACCACACGATGGCGATAGCCGCGATGGCCCACAGGATGATCGTGGGGAACCCGCCGACCTTCGGCATGATCATGTTGGGGATGCTCGCGTCGATGGCGCCGAAGGACACGCCCTTGGTGGCGTAGGTCACCAGGCCGAAGATGATCAGCATGTTAGCCATGGTCGAGATGAACCAGTGCATCTTGAACTTGGCCGTGAAGAAGCCGGCTATGGCCGCGAACAGCGTGCACAGCAGGATATCCACCACCAGCGCGAGGATCACGCGCACGGGAACGGCCAGCGTGGAGAAGTCGAACGCGATGCCGAACACGGTGCCCGTGTTGGGACCCAGGTGCATGATGACCGTGGAGGCGACCATGCACATGCCGACCATGCGGCCGATGGACAGGTCGGTACCGGTCTGCAGGATCAGGCCGCCCACGCCGAGCGCCAGGAAGATGCGCGGCGAGGCCTGCATCAGGATGTTCAGCACGTTCTGGGCGGTGAGCAGCTGGGTGCCCTTGACCGCCGGGGTGATGCCGCACAGGGCGATGAACACCAAAAGGATCGCCAGGTACAGGCCGTTGTTCAGCAGGAAGGTGCGCGTGTTGAACGTGTAGGTGTAGTGCTCCCACTTCTGCGCCATGTTCTCCGCGAAGGTGAACTTGGACATGCGCAGCAGGTCGATCAGGTGGTAGCGGTAGCCGAACGCCTCGTGCTCGCGATCCTTGATGCGCTGGATCTCCTGCTCGTAGGAGACCTTGGCGTCGAACTGCTTGTTCTTGTAGACGTACTTCTCCTCCTTGATCTCCTTGGCGTCGGAGAGCTTGGAGAGGTCGGCCTGGTGATCGCGCTCGAGCTCGGCGAGCTTCTTGGCGTAGGCGTCCTTAGCGGCCACGCGCTCGGCGGCGCAGCTGGCCTTGACGGGCGCCAGGTACTCGGCGTCGAAGTGCGCCTTAAGGTAGCCCTCGGCATCGGCGATCAGCTTGTCGACCTGGCCCTTGTTGGCGGCCTCGACCTGCTTGGCGCGCTCCATCTCGGCGCGGTAGCCGGCGATGAGCTTCTCGGACTCCTCCTTGGTTAGCACGCGGTCCGCCTTGGCGGCGTCGATGCTGCTCTGCAGCTCCACCACGCGGTTGGTGCCGTCGGCGCGCAGCTCGTCGACCTTATGCTGGATGCCGCCCACGTAGTCGTCGATGGGCTGGAGGAGCTTGGACTCCTCCTCCACCGACAGGATCTTTCCGGATACGGTAGACATATTCTCAATCCCCCTCGTTTACAGGTACTTGGCGCTCAGGCGCAGCAGCTCTTCCTGGTTCGTCTCCTTGGTGTCGACGATGCCGGAGAGGTGCCCGTTGGACATGACGCCGATGCGGTTGGTGATGCCCAAGATCTCGGGCATCTCCGAGGAGACCACGATCACCGTGGAGCCCTGCTTGGCCATCTCGATGATCAGTTCGTAGATCTCGTACTTGGCGCCGACGTCGATGCCGCGCGTGGGCTCGTCCATCAAGAACACCTGCGGGTAGCGCTCGAGCCACTTGCCGAAGATCACCTTTTGCTGGTTGCCGCCCGAAAGGCTCGAGATGAGGTCGTCGGGGCCCATGCACTTGGTGTGCATGGTCTTGATCTCCTTGTTGGTGGCCCGCACCATCTTGTCCGTCGAGAGCGCCACGCCGTTCTTGTAGCTGTCGAGGTTTGCGATGGTGGTGTTGAACGTCAGGTCGCCCTTGAGGAACAGGCCGTTGGCCTTGCGCTCCTCGGTGATGAGGGCGAAGCCGTGGTTCATGGCGTCCTTGGCCGAGTTGAAGCTCATGAGGCGGTCGCGGAAGTACACGCGGCCCGCGGCGCGCGTGCGGATGCCGAAGATCGTCTCGAGCAGCTCCGTGCGGCCGGCACCCACCAGGCCGTACAGACCGAAGATCTCGCCGCGGCGCACGTCGAACGTGATGTCGGTGAGGTGCGGCTCGTACTTGGTGGAGAGGTGCTGGATCGAGAGAACCGGCTCGCCGGGCTTGTTGTCCACCGGCGGGAAGCGGTTGTCCAGCGAGCGGCCCACCATGGCGGCGATGAGCTCGTTCATGTCCGTGTCGGCCGTTGCCTTGGTCATCACCAGGTTGCCGTCGCGCAGCACGGAGACCTCGTCGCAGATCTCGAAGATCTCGTCCATCTTGTGGGAAATGTAGATCAGCGAGATGCCCTGGTCGCGCAGCATGCGCATCATCTTGAAGAGCTTGTCGACCTCCTGGGCCATGAGCGAGGAAGTCGGCTCGTCGAGCACGATCACCTTGGCGTTGTAGGAGATGGCCTTGGCGATCTCGCACATCTGGCGCTGCGACACCGACATGTCCTTCATGGGCTGCGTCAGGTTGACGGTCATACCCAGCTTGCGGAACAGGTCGCCGGCCTCCTTGCGCATGCGGCCCTCGTCGATGATCCCCAGGTTGTTCACGGGATAGCGCCCTAGGAACAGGTTGTCCACCACGGAGCGCTCCAGGCACTGGTTGAGCTCCTGGTGCACCATGGCGATACCGTTCTCCAGCGCCTCCTTGGGGCCGGAGAAGCTCACCTCCTTGCCCTCGAGCGTGATAGTGCCCTCGTCCTTTTGGTAGGTGCCGAACAGGCACTTCATCATCGTGGACTTGCCGGCGCCGTTCTCGCCCATGAGGCCCATGACCGAACCGCGCTTGACCTTCAGGTTGATATGGTCGAGCACGCGGTTGCGGCCGAACGTCTTGCTCATACCCTCGATGGAGAGCACGACGTCGTCTTGCTTCTTATCTGTCATGTTCACCCCTCGTTTTCCTCGAATTCCCGCCCGCGCGGCCTGACTCGCCCCGCCGCGCGGATGGGAGCTTGCGGAATGTCGTCCGATTCCCGGGCTCAAAAAACCAAGGGGGAGAAGAAGCCCTCCTCCCCCTTGGAAGCATCACGTCTCGTCTGCGAGATCGCGGGTACCCACCTAGCCGAGCAGGGCGGTGTAGGAAGCGCCGTTGTCGGTCTTCACCATGTTGATGGCGAAGCCGTCGTACTCGTCCGGGTTGCCGAGGCGGTTGGTGATGTTGGACTCGTTCTGGCCGTCGCCGTCCACGTAGTCCACGTCGAGGCACAGCAGGTCCTGGTACTTCTTGAGCAGCGGCTTGTAGGTGGCGCCCAGGAAGTTGTCCGCGGAGTTGTAGGTGGACAGCCAGACCTTCTTCTTGTCGGCCTCGAGCTGCGCGGAGGCGCCGTCGTACAGGGCGGTGGCGTCCAGGAAGTCCTTGTAGTTGTCCGCGGTCACGGCGAGGTTCATGGCGTAGTAGGAGCGCTCCTCCTCGCTGTACTTGTAGTCGTCCTCGGACAGCGCGTTGCCGGCGTCGTCGGCCTCGGAGATGCCGGTGTTGATGTCCACGCCGTCGAACACGTTGCGCAGCAGGCGCAGGGTCAGGTAGGCCTGGACGGCCGGGTTCTGGGAGATGGTTCCGCCGTAGCCCTGGCCGATGGCCTCAACGGCGTCGGAGTTGGCGTCGTAGCCGAAGGTTGGGACCTTGTTCTCCTTGGACCAGGCATTGAACATGGCCATGCCCATGCCGTCATTGTTGGAGACGATCACGTTGATCTTGTCGCCGAAGGAGGAGGCCCAGGTGCTGATGGCGTTACCGGCGGTGGGGGCATCCCAGGTGGCGCCGGCGGAGGTCTTCATCTCCTGCGAGGCCAGCTCGCGGATGGTGTACTCCTTGCCGTCATCGGCCTTGATGGTGCCGTCCTGCACCACGGTGGCGGTGCCGTCGGTGTTGGTGCCGGCGGCGTCGGACACGATGGCGCCGTCCTTCTCCACGGCGGTGCCCAGGGCCTTGCGGCAGCCGCGGGTACGGGCGATGGAGTCGTTGTGGCCCACGTCACCGATGGCCAGCACGTAGCCGATCATGCCGTCACCGTCGGAGTCGAGCTCGGCAGCGTGCGCCTTGATGTAGTCGGCGACCATGGTGCCCTCGAGCTCGCCGCCCTGGTTGGCGTCGAAGCCCACGTAGTAGGTGTTGTCGTTCCACTTGAGGGTGGTCATGTCCAGCTCGCCGGTGGAGGAGTTGGACGGCTGGCGGTTGTAGAAGACGACCGGCTTGTCGGCGTTGCCGCCGGAGGACTTGGCGGGCGTGGAGCCGGCGCCGCTATCCGTGCCGCTGCAGCCGGCCAGCGTGCTGACGCCGGCAACGCTGGCGGCGCCCAGGCCGGCCACCTGCAGGAACTGACGACGTGAAACTTGCATTGGGTTCTCCTTTCTACAGGCGCGGTATTGCGCCCGCGTTTGGACCACCTCCATAGTAGGTCCCGCGTCCGTCCGGGTCTTCGCGGATTGTTAACGTACTCACGAACGGTAGGTAATGGCCGGCGAACGGTAAAACCCGCAGCTAACATATAGAGATGGGGCGTGATGCACAGCGGTGCGCCCGAAAGCGCCCGAAAGCGCCCGCATGGACCCGCATGCGGGCGCCCCCGGGCGCTCCCCCGTATCGTTTGTCGCGCCGTGCGTTTAGCGACGCGGCGCGGTGGTGGCACGCTTCACGAGACTCCCCTCGATGCGCACGGGATGCACGCCCGTGCCCTCGATGGCCTCGTTGAACAGGATCCGGCCGCGTTCACGGTTGTCGAACCGCACCGTGGTGAGCTCGTTGTGCGGAACCACGCCCTCCAGCGAGTCGTCCACGCCCACCACGCTCACGTCCTCGGGCACGCGGACGCCGCGGTCGCGCAGGGCGGCGATGGCGCCCAAGGCCATCTGGTCGTTTGCCGCGAAGATCGCCGTCATGTCGCGGTCCTCGGCCAAGCGCGCGGCGGCCTCGTAGCCGCTGTCGGCGGTCCAGTCCCCCACCAGCGGGGGCACCGGCTCGATATGGTGCGACCGCAGGGTGTCGCTCCAGCCCGCCTCGCGGAAGTTTGAGTGGGAGTGGAAGCTCGGCCCCGCGATGAAGCGGATCTCGCGGTGGCCCAACCCCAGCAGGTGCTCCACGGCCTTCTCGCCGCAAGTGTATTGGTCGGAATCCACGGTGGTGCAGCGCGGGTGCGCGAACATGGTCACGAGAATTGTGCGCAGCCCGGCGAGGGGCTCGTACTCCTCGAAATCCTCGGGCAGGATGTTCAGGTTGATAATGGCGCCGTCCACCGGCAGCTCGGCCAAGCGGTGCGTGGCGCGCGCCACCGAGTAGGGCGCCTGCTCGGGACCCATCTCGATCATGGTGACTGCGTAGCCGCGCTCGCGCGCCGCCACCACCACGCCCTCGAGCGTGGAAAGGTTGCCGGCCATGGATATATCGAAGGTGCACAGGCCCACGGTGCGATAGCGCCCGTCGCGCAGCGTGCGACCGGCGTAGTTGGGCCGAAAGCCCAGCTGGCGGATGGCTCGCTCCACGCGGTCGCGCGTGAGCGGGCTCACGTTGGGCTGGCCGTTCACCACGCGCGAGACCGTCTGCTGCGATACCCCGGCGGCGGCGGCCACGTCGGCCATGGAGACGGGCCGCGAGGACCTGTCTGCGGAACCCTCCGCGCCACGGTTCATCCTCGGCATCGACCCGTCTCCTCTCCTTTACCTCGAAAAATGGGATTACAGTGTAGCGATGAAGCGCGCCTGGGCGGCGCGGCCCTCCGCATCCCACTTGAAAACGCCCGCATCCTCCAGAACATGTCCAAATACGCGGCCGACCTCGTCGCGGATGACGTCCTCGGCGTTGTCCTCGGAAAGCTCCGGATGGGCCTCCGACACCTCGCGCGCCCACGCGGCATGGCTCGCTGTGAGGGGATCGCCCTCGAGCGCGTCCAGCTCGCCGGCGAGCAGATGCCCTCGCACGGCGGCGAGCTCGCCCACCAGGCGCGGCGGCAGGATTGCGAGGCCCATGACCTCGATCAGGCCGATGTTCTCCTTCTTGATATGGTGCCACTCCGCGTGCGGGTGGAAATCGCCCAGAGGGTTGGCCTCGCTCGTGACGTTGCAGCGCAGGGCGAGGTAGACCTCGTAGCCGTCACCCTCGCGTCGCACCACGGGGGTGACCGTGTTGTGCGGCGTGCCGTCGGCATCGTGCGCGCGCACGCCCACGGACTCGTCGGAGTAGGAGCGCCAGGCGTCGACCACGTGCACCGCGGCGGCAAGGACCTCGTCGCGGTCCGTACCGCGCAGACGCAGCACCGAGAGCGGCCACTCCAGCACCGCGCCGCTCACGCCCGGGAAGGCACCCATCTCGAAGGTCGCCGCCTCGCGCGCGCCCATCATCGGGAACACGTGCGCTCCGCCCTGGAAGTGGTCGTGCGAGAGGATGGAGCCGCCCACGATGGGCAGGTCGGCGTTGGACCCGATGAAATACCGCGGCAGCAGGTCCACGAAGTCGAGCAGGCATCCCAGCGCATCCGCGTCGATATGCATCTTGCGATGGTGCGCGCTCATGGCGATGCAGTGTTCGTTGAAGTAGGCGTAGGGGCTGTACTGCAGGCCCCAGCGCTCGCCGCCCAGCTCGATGGGCACGATGCGCAGGTTCTGGCGGGCGGGGTGGTCGCCCGCGGCGCTCGCGGCGGAACGCCCCGGATAGCCCTCGTTCTCGATGCAGAGCTGGCAGGCGGGGTACTTCTCCCCCGTGGGCTTGGCGGCCCCGGCGGCGGCGATGTCGCGCGGGTCCTTCTCGGGCTTGGAGCGGTTGATGGTGATCTCAAGGTCGCCCCAGCGGGTGGGCGTGGTCCAGGCGATGTTGCGCGCGATGGCGGCGCGGCGCACGTAGCCGGCATCGCAGCACATCTTGTAGAACCAGTCCGTGGCCTCGTGCGGGCCCGCGCAGCGCAGCGCGTCCTCGAAGATCGCCACGACCTCCGAGGGCCGCGGCATGATGAGGCCCATCACCCTCATGGCCGCGCGGTCGCGCCCGCTCGCCGTGTCCTCGGCGACACCCGCCGCCACGGCCGCCTCGGCCAAGCGGGCGAGCGTGCCCTCGAGATCGAAGGTCGCGGCGGAAAAATCCTCCTCGTCCGCCGTGGTAGGGCGCTCGCCGGCCAAATCGTCCACGCCCGCCATGGCGGCGGTCATGCACGGAAAGGCGTAGACCTCGTTAAGAACCCAGTCCTCGCCGGGCTCGGGGCCGGTGGCGCCCACTGCCTCGAGCACGGCGTTATAGGCCCATACGCGGTCCTCGAACCCGATGAGCCCGCAATCGCACGCGTAGTCGACGAGCGCGCGGATGTCCTCGCTTACAGCCATGCGGCAACGGCCCCCTCGTCGGAGATGTGGTAGTGGCGGCACGCGCCCTCGCCGAGCCAGGCATCCATCTGAGCGATGAAGTCCTCGAGCATATCGACGGGCACGAAGCACTGGATGGAGCCGCCGAAGCCGCCGCCGTGGATGCGGATGGCACCGCAGCCGTCCAGGATATGCTCCGCCATGCCCAGCGCGGCCATGGCGGGCTGGAAGCTACCGCCGGTGGAGACGTTTTGCAAGAACATGCCCGAGCTCGCGCCCGACTCGCGCGTGAGCTTGAGGAAGGTGGCCACATCGCCGGCGTTCAGGGAGTCCCAGCGACGGTCGACGAGGTCGTTCTCGTACCAATAATGGATGGCGCGGACGAGAGCGCGGTCGCCCAGCTTCTCGCGCACCTGGGGGAGCTTCTCGTTGAACTCCACCGGGTCGACCTCGCACAGGCGGGCGTGGCCGAACTCGCGCGCCACGGCCTGCATCTCGACGGGCACGGCGGCGTAGTCGTCGGTGAAGGGGGCGTGGTCGCAGCCCACGTCCACGAGCACCAGGCCGAAGCCGTGCGCGTCGAAGTCGAAGTCGAGCTTCTGGGCGCGGGGCTCGGGGTTCTCGAAGTCCATGAATGCCAGGCCGCCCAGGCACACGGCCAGCTGGTCCATGAGGCCGCAGGGCTTGCCGAAGTACTCGTTCTCGGCGCGCTGGCTCATCTGGGCGAGCTGGACCGGGGAGATCTCCGGGCCCTCCCAGAAGGCCTCCATCACGCGGCCGTACAGAGCCTCGACCGCCGCGGAGGAGGACAGGCCGCCGCCGGCGGGGATGTTGCCGATCTTGGCCAGGTCGAAGCCGCGCGGCGTGCGCCCGGTCTCGGCCAGGCAGGCGGCCATGCCGCGGGCGAGGCTGATGCCCGTGACGCGCTCGTCCTCGCGCGCCTCCAGGCCGGATGCGAGGTCGAGCTCGAACAGCGGGAAGTCGGCGTCGACCACGCGGATGGTGTCCGTGCCGTTCTCCACCGCGATGCCGACGATCGACACGTCGAGCGCGCCGGCGATCACGTGGCCGCCCTCGTGGTCGGTGTGGTTGCCGGCGATCTCGGAGCGGCCGGGCGCGTTCACCACGAGCGCGCGCTTGCCCTCGAGGCTACCGAACGTTTGCTCGAACAGCGCCTTGACCTGCGCCAGGCGCTCGTCGCTGATACCAATGACGGTGTTTGCCATGGGGAATCCCCTTTCTTGTTTGGGCCCGGGCTGGGCGCCGGGCGCCGTTTCATGACGATATGCGGTGCGTGCGTGCCCGCGGGCTAGCCCACCGTGGAGAAGCGGTACTCGATCACCGAGCGGAACGGGTGGTCGGGCATGCAGACGGGCTGCGGCCAGGTCTCGTGGTGGATGGCGTCGGGGTAGAACTCCGGCTCCAGCGCGAAGCCGCCGCGACGCGTGTAGTGCGCGCCGGCCTTGGCGTCCGGGTCATCGAGCCAGTTACCGGTGTAGAGCTGGATCCCCGGCGCGGAGATGGCGATGTCCATGGCGCGCCCGCTCGCGGGGTCCTCGGCATGGACCGCGTGGCGCGGGACGGCGTCCGGCTCGTAGCCGTCCACGCAGAAGCAATGGTCGTAGCCGGCGCCGTGCTCCAGCTGCTCGCACGCGGCGGCGATGTCCCGGCCGATGGCGTGCAGTTCGCGGAAATCGAACGGCGTGCCCTCCACGGCCTTGAGCTCCCCGGTGGGGATGGAGGCGGCGTCGATCGGCACGAAGCGCGCGGCCTCGATCTGGAGCAGCTGGCCCTCCACGTTGCCCGCGGCATGGCCCGCCAGGTTGAAGTAGCTGTGGTTGGTGAGGTTGGCGCAGGTGGGGGCGTCCGTCTCCATCAGGTAGGTGAGGCTGAGCACGCCCGTCGCGGCCAGCTCGTAGATGGCCGTGGCCACGCGGTTGCCCGGCAGGCCGAACTCGCCGTCCGCGATCGGGCAGGCTAGGTGCAGGCGCGCGCCGCCCTCGGGGGTCTCGGCCGCCTCCTCCACGTGCCAGACGCGCTTGTGCAAGCCGTGGTCCTTGTCGGTATGGAGGTTGTTGACACCGTTGTCGTTGATGGGCAGGTGGTAGACGGCCCCGTCCAGGGGCACCTCGCCGCGCGCGGTGCGGTTGGCCACCGGGCCGGCCGTGGCGCCGTAGAACGCGCCGTTCTCCCCCGCGTAGCCCTCGATGCCCGCGAATCCCAGCACGATGTCCTCGACGTTGCCCGCGGCGTCGGGCACGTCGATTCCCAGCACCGTGGCGCCGAAGTCGCTCACACGCACGGTGATGCCACCGGCCGCGAGCGTGAAGACGTGCGCCTCCTCCCCTGTGGAGAGCACGCCGTAAACGGATTGGCTGATCATGCCCACCCCTTTCCCACGTAGGTATCGAACTGATATGTTAACGTACTCAGTCCGTTTTACGCTGGGTTTTTCCCCAGCGGTAGCCAGCGCCCCGCAGGCGGTGGGGTGCCGGCCCCCGCTATGGAGATTCATTGGTGCGTTTCCGCACTTCTCCCGGGTACGAACGTGCCGAAACAGGCCAATCAACTCATGCTGCCGGGGCACTGCCCGTTCATTGAGACCAAACTGCACTTCTACGTACACATAAGTGCAGATTGGTCTCAATGAACGCACGGGCGGCGAGCAGCGCCAAGAAAAAGGCGGCTCCCGCCACCGGGAACCGCCCTCTCGCACGTAACGCGGCCTGTCGGGACACGCCCTACAGCTCCGTGATCTGCACCGCGTCGTAGACCTCGCCCCAGCGGTCCATGACCAGGTGGCCCGTCTGGGGGTCCATGGCGTTGAGCTTGCCGCACGTGTTGCCGGTACGAAGCACCGCATCGTCGTCGGCGCCGGCCGCGATGGCGTGCGCGAAACCGGCGATGGTGGAGTCGCCCGAGCCGGTGGCGTTCACGGCGGGGATGCTCGGCATCACCACGCGGTACCCGCGGCCCTCATGGAAGGCCACGGCGCCGGCGCCGCCCATGGTCACCACGACCCACTCGATCCCGGTGAAGCGCCCGTCGTTCGCCAGCGCGTCCCGCAGCGCGGGCAGGTCCTCCGGCGTGAAGGCGGTGCCCAGAAGACCGTTCACCTCGGTGAGGTTGGGCTTGATGAGCGTGGGCTTGACCTCGGCCGCGAGCGCCGCGTCAAGCGCCGCGCCCGACGTGTCCAGCAGCACGGGCTTGCCCGCCGCGGCCGCCGTGGCGACCATGCCGGCGTAGCACCCGGCCGGCACGCCCTTGGGCAGCGAGCCGGAGATGGTCACGCAGCCGCAGTCCTCGCGGGCCACCAGCTCGGCGAAGCGCGCGGTGAACGCGGCGAGCTCGCCCTCGGACACGGCGGGGCCGCCCTCGAGGAACTCGGTCTGGTTGCCGTCGTGCAGCACCGCGATGCAGACGCGGCTCTCGCCGGCGATCGGGGTGAAGTCGTGCGGGATCCCATCGTCGTCCATTCGGTCGGCCAGGAACTCGCCCATGTGGCCGCCGAGCAGGCCGGTGGCCAGCACATCGTCGCCCAGCTGCACCAGCACGCGCGACACGTTCAGTCCCTTGCCGCCCGCGGTCTTGGTGGGCACCACGCGGTTCACGTCGTCAATCACGAGGTGGTCGAGATGGTAGGCAGTGTCGATAGAGGGGTTCATCGTCACGGTCAGGATCATGGTTATCTCTCCGCTTCCGCATCGGGTTCGGTTCGTTCAGGGGATGCGGCCCCGCCCGTATGCGCAGGGCCCATCTCGACCGCTCGCTACTTCTCGATCCTCGTGCCGCCCACGTACGTCTCCACGAGCGTCATGTCAGGCTCCAGCACGATGAAGTCGGCGTCGCGGCCCGGCTTGATGAAGCCGCACGCTCCGTCGATCTTCGCCGAGCGCGCGGCCACCTCGGTGCCCATGCGCAGCGCCTGCTCGGCGGTGACGATGCCCCAATCGACCATGTTCTTCACGCCGCGGGCGAGCGTCAGCACGGAACCGGCGATGCTGCCCATGGAGCCGTCCTCGTTCACGATGTGGCAGAGGTTGTCCTTGAGGATCACGGGCATGCCGCCGCTCATGTAGTTGCCCTCGGGCATGCCGCCGCACGCCAGGCAATCCGTGATGAGCACCACGTGCTGCCAGCCCTTGGCGTTGACGAGCGCCTTGATAGCGGCAGGGTGCACGTGCTTGCCGTCGCAGATGATCTCGGAGTAGGTCTCGGGGGTCGCCATGGCGGCGCCCACCACGCCCGGCTCGCGATGGTGCAGGCCGCGCTGCCCGTTATAGGTGTGGACGATGCAGGTGGCGCCGGCGTTGATGGCGGCCAGGCACTCGTCGTAGGTGGCGTCCGTGTGGCCCAGGCAGGTCACGATACCCTCGGCGTCCAGCGCGGCGATGTACTCGGCCGCACCCGGCTTCTCGGCGGCAAGGGCGCTCTTCACGATGCGTCCGCCGGCGCGCTCCTGCCAGCCGTGGAACACCTCGACGTCCGGGTCGATCAGGAACTTGGGGTTCTGCGCGCCCACGTGCTTGGTGGTGAAGAACGGCCCCTCCAGATAGATACCCTGGATGCGGGCGCCCACGAACTCGGGCCCGCGCTCGGCGGCCGCCTGCGCGATGGCGGCGCAGGACTCACCCAGGTCGTCCACCCCCTGCGTGAAGGTGGTGGGCAGCCAGCTCGTGGTGCCCAGGCGCGCGAGCTCGGCGCTCGCGATGTTCATGCCCTCGGCGTCGTTATCTGTGGTGGCGTGGTTGTAAAAGCCGTGGATGTGGGTGTCGACCAGGCCGGGGGCCACCCACTTGCCCGCGTAGTCCACGACCTCGCAAGCAGGCTCCTCGGCCTGCCAGGCGCCGAAGACGCCGTCCTCCACCATCAGGTAGCCGCCGTCCATCACCGCCGCCGGCAGCACGAACTTGCCGGCATGGATCGCATACGTGCTCATACTCTTACCTCTCTCATATGCGAAGGCGCCCGCCGCGGCATCCGGCCGCCGGCGAGCGCCTTGGAAACGGTATGGGGCCCTAGGCCTCGAACGGGTGAATGGTCACGCCCTTCACCACGCGGTTCACGGTGCCGCTGGGGCTCGGGGTGTCGGGGGTGTTGCCCACGCGCACGGAGTTCAGCAACGAGATGCTCTGCCCGATCAGGATGAACGGCAGGGCCAGGTAGGCCTCGGGCAGCGCCTCGTAGCCGGTGAACGTGAAGGACTCGTGGCCGAAGGCGGTAGCTCCGTCCTGCTGGATGGCCACGATCTTCTTGCAGATGCCGTCGCCGTGGATCTCCTCCAGGATGTCCAGGTCGTACTGGCGGGTGTAGGGGTCGTTGCTCACGAACACGAACACCAGGGTCCTGTTATCCACGAAGGACTTGGGCCCGTGACGGTAGCCCATGGAGGTGTCGTAGGAGGTGGCGGTGAGGCCGTGCGCAAGCTCGAGGATCTTGAGCTGGGCCTCCTGCGCCAGGCCGCCGAAGGCGCCGGAGCCCAGGTAGGTCACGCGGTTGAAATCGGTCAGCAGGAACTGCATGACCTCGCCCTCGCGCGCGATGGCCTCCTCGCCCATCTTGGCGGCAGCCTCGACCCAGGCCTTCTTCTGCTCGTCGGAGGCGGTGTCGAAGATCAAGGTAGCGAGCAGCTCCATGCAGGTGTAGGAGCCGGTCATAGCGAAGCCGCCGTCGTTGGCGCGCGGGATCAGCAGCGTGAGCTGGTCGGCGTCGCCCTTGGACTCGACGGCGAGCTTGCCCTCGGGAGCACAGGTGATGTTCAGGAACTTGACGTTCTTCAAGAAGGTCTTGGCGACTTGCAGGGTGGCCAGGCTCTCGGGGCTGTTTCCGGAGCGGGCGAAGGACACCACGAGCGTGGGGTCGTCGGGGTTCAGGAAGTCGAACGGCGCGGACACGATGTCCGTGGTGGCGATGGGCTTGAAGTCGTAGAGGGAGGTGTCACCGGCGCGGCGCAGGTAGGGGGCGCAGGTGTCGCCCACGTAGTCGGAGGTGCCGGCGCCCGCGAACACCACGGTCAGGCGGCCGTCGCCCATGGCGCGCGCGCCCTCCAGGAAGGCCTCGATGGCCTCCTTGTTCTCGCGGTAGATCTCGAAGGTGTCCAGCCACAGCTCGGGCTGCTGCTTGACCTCGCGCGTGGTGATGTGCGCGCCCAGGGCCTTCAAGGCTTCCTCGGTCTTCTCGAACATGTACATACCTTTCTCTCAGGTCTAGCCTTCTAGCTTGCATTATAGAATAACAATGGTTATCTGGTAGTAACCAGTTGTCGTGATAGTCGAATCTCGGGTAAACGGACGTTTGAGCGCGGTGAGCGGGCACGCGGGCGCTCCATGCCGACCAAATCTTCACGATGCGGCATGGAACCCACCTCACTCACCCCGCTGGTGATAGACCTTGTACTTGAATTGGTCGGCACGGGCCACGGAGAGCGTGTACTCCACGATCTCGTTGCCGACGTTGTAGGTGGTACGGACCAGGTCCAGCACCGGGGAGCCCTCGGATATATCGAGGAGCCGCGCGTCGGCAGGGCGCGCGATGCTGGCGAAGAACTCCTCCTCCGCCACGCGGATCTTCTCATGGAAGGTGTTCTCGATCACGTTGTAGAGGGCATGGTGCTCGAGCATGGGGCGCTTGAGCGAGAGGAACTTGCGCACGGGCAGGTAGGTGCGCTCCACCATCATGGGCATGCCGTCCGCGGAGCGCAGGCGCTTGAGCTTGAAGAGCTTGTCCCCGATGCGAACGCCCATGTGTTCGGCGAGGTTCTTGTCGGCCTCGAACTCGCAGAACTCGATGATCGTGGTCTCGGGCTCGCGGCCCATGGCGCGCATCTGGTCCGTGAAGCTGTAGGACTGCATGAGGTTGGTGGTCTGCGCGGAGCGGTCGGCCACGAAGGTGCCGCGGCCGTGCTGGCGGACCACGAGCCCCAGGCGCTCCAGCTCCTGGAGGGCCAGGCGCACGGTGGTACGAGAGAGACCGTATCGCTCGGAGAGCTCGCGTTCCGACGGCATCAGGTCGCCGGGACGGAACTCATGGTCGATCTTCTCGGTCAGGATGTCGACCAGCTGGTCATAGAGCGGTTGCTTCCGCGCTCCCATCGCCATCTTCGCGCCTCCTCCATCTTATGATCGCAACGGTTCCCCAGCATGGCGCATGGGGACAAAAAGGGCCGCGCACCAAGGGAACCCTCGGTACGCGGCCATTCAGCACGTGGCTTGCATATCGGTGCGCGACCGCGCGGTGCGCACTCCTATGCGTGGTTTACCACAGACCGGTCCACCAAGTGATGCCGAGCCACTCGTTGAGGGGCAGGGCGCCGACCAGGCCGATGATGAGCAGCAGGACGATGCCCTTCATCGGGGTGAAGTTGGCCTTGGCGAACAGGAAGTACAGCATCAGCACGAGCGCCAGCGGCACGAGCTTCGGCATGACCGTGTCGAGCGTGTCGGCGACGGAGAAGCTCACGGCGGACTCGGTGACGGTGCCGTAGGTAACGGAGCTGAAGCCGTTGCCCAGGTCGGTGACACCGGTGGTGACCTCGTTGCCGTCGGCGTCGGCGGCGGTCAGCGGATCGCCGTTGGAATCGGCGATGGCCATGGTGCCGGCCTCGGCGGTCTTGGTGTCGATACCCTCGAGATCCTCGTACTCGGCGACCTGGTCGTTCGGGACGACCACGGTGGTGGCGGCCACGGAACGGGTGGTGCCGTTGGGGATGTTGAGGTTGATCTGCGTGCCGCCCATGTTGACGGTCAGGCAGCCCACGACGAAGCAGCCCATGATGGCGGCGGCGCGGGTGAAGGCCTGCATGTTGGAGGTCAGGGCGTCGATCGCGTTGGTGCCCAGCTTGTAGGCCCAGTTCATAAGGCCGAAGCGGCAGGCGAACAGCGCGGCGTGGAACACGATCAGGAAGATGATCGGGCCGAGCACGTTGCCCTCGATGGCCATGTTGGAGGTGATGCCGGCCGTGATGGGCACGAGCGTCAGCCAGAACAGGGCGTCACCGATACCGCCCAGCGGGGAGGCCGCGGAGATGCGGACGGAGCGGATGGTCTGGGTGTCGACCTTGTTCTGCTCGAGGGACAGGACGATACCCATGACGAAGGTCACCAGGAACGGGTGCGTGTTGATGAAGTCCAGGTTGTGGTACATCGACACGGCGAGGTCGTTCTTGTTGGTGTGGATCTTCTCCAGGCCGGGGACCATGGCGAAGAGCCAGCCGCCGGACTGCATGGTCTCGTAGTTGAACGAGGACTGGAGCCAGTAGGAGCGCCACACCATGCGGTTCAGCGTCTTCTTGTCCAGCTGCGGAGCGGGGGTCAGATCCTCATAGCGCTCCGGTACGACAAACTCATTAGATGCCATCGCTCATGTCACCTCCATCAGCAATTGCGCCCTTGAGCTCGGTCTGCTGCTGGAAGTCCCAGAAAGCGATACCGAAGCCGATGATGGCCATGATCAGCAGCTCGGGCTTGGCGAGCGCGGGAATCGAGTGGACGATGGTGGTGAGACCAAAGCCCAGCAGGAAGAACGCCCACATGTCGCGGTTCATCATGATCTTCAGCAGGATGCCGAAGCCCACGAACCTCATCATGCCGCCAGCGGCGGACAGACCGGTGTTGACCCACGCCGGGATGGCGTCGACCACGGCCTGGCCGGCGGCCTGGCCGGCGATGAAGAACAGGGTCACGATCGCGGCGAAGATCAGGCCGAGGATGGCCTCGGAGATGACCGTCAGCTTGGTGATGGCCTTGGTGTCGGCCTTGATGGCGGCGGCACGGAAGGACTCCATCAGCGGAGCGCGCAGGGTGAAGAACAGGGTCACGCCGTACTGGCCGAGCAGCGCGAACGGGATGGCGGTGGCCACGGCCACGTTGGCATCCATGTTGAGCGTGCAGGCGAAGACGGCGGCCATGATGCCACCGATAACGGCGTTAGGCGGCTGAGCACCACCAATGGGCATGTTGCCGATGGTCATCAGCTGATACGTACCACCCACGACGAGGCCGGTGTTCATATCGCCAAGAATGGCACCGATGATGGGGCCGGTCACGATGGGCTGGTACAGCGACTCCGTGAAGTCGAACTGGTCGATGGCGGCGATGAAGGTCACCAGGAAGACCAGCACGATCTGAATGATATTGGCTTCCATCCTTTGCTCCTCCTTTCAGATGTTTCTATTTCAGAAACGTACAGTTGCCGGCACGAGCCCTCGGAAAGCGCGCGCCGTGGAGGACACCAGCTCCTATGCGAAGAGCTTGTTGATGTCCTCGACCGGCGTGGTCGGAACACGCCTGATCTCCAGCTCGACCCCCCTCTCCTGCAGCTCGCGGAAGGCGGCGACATCGGCGTCGTCGACCGCCACCGAGGTGGCGACCTGCCGCTTCCCTTCTGCCATATGCATATTGCCGATGTTTACCTTCTTTATGGGCACCCCGCCCTTGACGAGCCGGAGCACGTCGTGCGGGGAATCGGCCACGATGAAGATCTTCTGCTTGGGGGAGGCCTTGCCGATGATCTCGATGGTGTGATCGATGGAGAAGAAGCGCGTGGCCACGCCCGCGGGGGCGGCCATCTTCATGAGGTTCTGGCGCATGGTGTTGGTGGACACGTCGTCGTTGGCCACGAGGATCAGATTGGAGCCCAGGGTGGAGTTCCACTGGGTGGCGACCTGGCCGTGGATGAGGCGGGCGTCGATACGGGTGAGAAGGATGTTGGGCTCTGCCATTGCTATCCGTTCCTTTCGTGTTCGCTTGCTGGCTGCTATGCATCGGGGCGGTCCGTGCGGGCGCCCCGGGGATGCCGGGGAGCTACTTGGTGATCTCCTGGATGGCGTAGCGGGAAACGTCGAGCACCGCGCCGGAGCGCACCTTGACCTCGACGCGGTCGCCGTCGACCGCCTTGACCGTGCCGAAGATGCCGCCGCCGAACATGACCTCGTGGCCGGGGGCGAGCTCGGTATGGATCTTCTCGAAGTACTGGCGCTTCTTCTTCATGCCCAAGCGGGTCCACACCATGTAGACGACGCCCATCACGGCGAAGAGGATGAGCAGGGCAATCGATGACGCCAGGATGCTCTGTGCCATGTCAGCCATTAGATGCCGTCCACATCGTCGAAATCGTCATCGTCGGCGGTGGGGGCGACGTCGGCGATGCCCTTGTGCACCACACCGGCCTGGCCCACGGAGACGGCCTGCTCGGCGAGCTCGGCCGCGGAGGCCTCGGAGAAGCCGCGGGTGAGCAGCAGCTCGATGAGCATGGGGAGGTTGGTGCCGGTGACGACCTCGACGTTATCCACGTCGGCGGCGATCATCATGGCCTGGTTGAAGGGGGTGCCGCCCAAGAGGTCCACGAACACTACCACGCCCTCGCACTCGGCGCGCATGGCGGTGATGGCGGCGCGGAGGTCGTCACCGTAGGTAGCCGCGGCGGAACCCTCGAAGGGCACGATCTCGAAGGCGGTCTGGTCGCCGGCGACCATGTCGATGGCGCTCTTGAGACCGCACGAAAACTCGCCATGACCCGTAACGATGAATCCAACCATACGCGATCCTCTTTTCTCTGGCGTTGCTTCCATTCGCAACTGGTAGTAACCACGTGATAAGTTGAGATTCACTCTAACAGAACTCACCCTGTGGTCAACTTATGGAGAGAATAGTCCGCTTGCCTACCGTTGGCGGGCTAAAACCTACCGTTTACGTGTCAGCAACATGTTTACCTGTGCTTTTGTCATGCGCATGAAACAATATGCATCCGACACCAACAAAATTGTACAAGTTATGCACAAGTGATCAGAGCATGATCGATCGATACCAGTGGTCCTTGATTTGTGAAAAAGTTTTAACTTGTATCAAAACCACTGTACAAGCTTGACCGCCGGGGGCCGGCATCCAGGTCGAAATGAAGCCGGAACCGCATCATGCGGCGGATACGTAAAGGAAAAGCCCCCGTTGCCGGAGGCTTTCAAATCACATGGAGCCAGCAA